>Ga0160428_1000560_pt1 | contig 39421 bp, 36 predicted proteins | sample SolpanmetagenomM_FD_108198 | JGI IMG/M metagenome (GOLD analysis project Ga0160428, IMG submission 108198) | Solar panel surface microbial communities from Lawrence Berkeley National Laboratory, California, USA - M | ecosystem: Engineered > Built environment > Solar panel > Unclassified ... | reverse complement strand
CCGGTCGGTTTCGTAGTGCATCCCAAACAGCACCTTGTACACCAGGCCCAGGCTGCCCGAGAGGCTCCAGAGCATGTTGCTGCTGTTGATTTGGGTGCCGGCAAAGTCGCCGTTGCCGGCCACGAAGTTCTCTTTATTGGTTAAGAACAGGGCGGCGGGGCGGTAGATGGCGGCCATGCTTTCGGTGAGCGAGGCCTCGTTGCCGGCCTTGGCGGCGGCCAGGGCCCAGAAGCTTTGCACAAAGGGCCACACGGCATCGTTGTGGTAGGGCGGAATGCCCGGAATCTGGGGGTAGATGCACGGGATGCCGAAGGGCACGGTGGGCGTGCGCGCCACCACCGTGCGGGCCCGGCCGGCGTCGGCCACGTCGAAGAGCACGCTCAGGGCCTCGCCCAGCGCCTCGGCGCGCGGCGACACCACCGGGAACACCCGGCCGTGGCGATACTGGCCGTAGTAGCCGGCCGCGTCGAGCCACAGGTGCTGGTTGAGGGCCTGCCGGATGGTGGCCGCCGCCTGCTGGTGGCGGCTGGCCACGGCCGCCTCGCCCAGGTGGCTAGCCATAAGGGCCAGCACGGTGTTGGCCTGAGCGTGCACAGCGTTGGTACCCAGGTTCTGGCTCTGGTAAATGTCGGCTGGCTGCATCCAGCGCGGGTAGGTTTGCTCACGCCAGTCCAGAAACGACGACTCGCCGCGCACTAGGCCGCTGGCCGGGTCGTAGGCGTTCTGGGCGTCTTCTTCGAGCGATTTTTTGATGACGGGGTAGACCTTTTTCAGCCACGCCTCGTCGCCGGTCACCTTGTAGATTTCCCAGGCCGCCACCGCCCAAATGGCCCGGTCGGTGGAGCACGGGTAGGCCCCGCCGGTACCCGTGTCCTGAATGATGCGGCCCTCGGGGCTCACCTTGCGCAGCAGGCTGGTCATAGCCACTTGGGGCTGCAACGTGGCCTGCGCCAAGATGATGGAGTAGCTGATGTCGCGCGTCCACACGCCCGCCCACTCCTTGCCGGTGCGGAAGGTGCCGTCGGGCTCCACGGCGCGGCGGGCCTCCTCCAGGGCCAGGTTGTAGAGGGCGTCGGCCAGGGGGTAGGGCGACTTATACTGCGGTAGGTCGTCGGTGTTGAGCGTTTTTTGCCACTGCTGGGCGGTGGTTTTGGCCTCGGCCGGCGCGTTCAGCGTCAGCGTTACCTCGTAGATGCCGTCGCCGTCAGGGTCGTGCATTTCCAGCTCGGGCTTGTTGGCGAGGTTGTCGAAATCCCAGCTCAGCGGGGCTGCGCTGCCGGCCACCAGCACTTTCTTAAAGTCCTGCTTATAAATCTTTTCGCCCTTAAACGTGGTGTAGTACCCTTGCTGGGCAAAGGCCGCGAGCACCGGCCGCATATCCAGCCGGATTTTCACCTTCGTATTGGGGGCCAGGTACTGGCCGGCCGGCACGGGCCGGGCCTCCACCGCGCGCTGGCCAAAGGCGATGACGGGCGTTTCGAGCACCGCGCCCGCCGCGGCGGGCAGGGCCAGAAAGGTATTATCCTGGCCGGGTGGCAGCTCGTTGTCTTGGCCGTTGAGGCTGAATTTGAAGGTGATGAGCGGGCTCTGCGTCTCGCTGGCCGGGCTGTGGTAGTTGGAAGTCAGCGCGGTAGCCGACACGGCGCGGGCGTAGCTGGCCCCCTGCACCACGCTATCGGGGTATACGGTGTAGGCCGATGAGTGCCAGAGGGCTCCGGCCGGCGCCGCGCCATCGGCACTAGCCTGGTTGCCCGTGCCTCGCTTGGCCTGGCAGCTAGCCAGCAGCACGCCGCCGGTCAGCAGCAGGGCGCACACTTCGTAATACGTCATCGGTTCAGCACTAATATTTTATTTGAATACGCTTAGTTCCAGCCTTCAAAAACCATCTTTAGGCCGTCATGCTGAGCTTGCCGAAGCATCTCTATCGCATCTTTAGAGTAGTTGCGCGGTAGAGATGCTTCGACAAGCTCAGCATGACGTCCTATATAATTATTAAGGATGAACCTAAGCCTGCCCTACTCCACTACCAGGCCCACGGCCGTCAGGGCGCGCCAGAAGCTGGGGTACGACTTGCGCACTACCTGCGGCTCGTGCACCAGCAGCGGCCCGCGTATGGCCAGCGGCGCGAAGGCCATCGCCATGCGGTGGTCATCGTAGGTCTCTACTGTTTGGCCATCGACGTGAAACGTGCCGGGCTGCACCTCAAACAAGCCGGGCTCGACCTCGGGCATGTCGGCCCCGAACTTGCGCAGCTCGTTCTGGATGGCCGCGATGCGGTCGGTTTCCTTGATGCGCAGGCTGTGCAGGCCGGTGAAGCGCCGGCGGCGGCCCAGCGCGGCCGTTACCACGGCCACGGTCTGGGCCAGGTCGGGGCAGTCGGTGAAGTCGGTGGTGGGAGCGCCAGCCGGCGCGGGCACCGGCGGTACCTGCGTGAGGCTAGCCCCGCTGCCATCGGCCAGAAACTCCGTTTCTACCCCCAGCGGCCGCATGATAATCTGGATAACGTGGTCGCCCTGCCACGATTTTTCGCGCAGGCCGGGCAGCAGCAGGCTAGAGCCGGCCGGAGCCAGCGCCAGCAGCGCATACCAGTAGCTGGCCGCCGACCAGTCGCTCTCCACCCGGTAGTCGGCGGGGCGGTAGCCACCGGGCGCCACCTCAATCACGTCGCGCCCCACCTCGGTAGCCGTAGCCCCGAAGTGGCGCATTAGCTTGAGCGTCATCTTAATGTAGGGGCGCGAGCCCACCTCGCCCGTGAGGCGCAGACGCAGGCCGCCGGGCAGCATGGGCCCTATCATGAGCAGCGCCGAAATGTACTGGCTGCTGATGTCGCCGCGCACGGCCAGCTCGGCCGGCTGGCCCGCCGGGGCGGCCAGCGGCTGGCCGCCAAAGCGCAGCGGTGGGTAGCCCTCCTGCTCGGCATACTCGATGCTGGCGCCCAGCGTGCGCAGGGCATCGACCAGCGTGCCGATGGGGCGCTGCTTCATGCGGGCGGCGCCGGTGAGGGTGCCGCGCCAGCCGGTGGCGGCCAGGTAGGCCGTCATGAAGCGCATCACAGTGCCGGCGTCTTCGGCGTCGAGGTGGTCGGTGGTGGGGGCATTGGCGAGCAGGCGCGCCATCAGCACGGTGTCGTTGGCCTCCGAGAGGTTGGTGAGGGTGCCGCCGCCGGCCAGGCATTGCAGCAGCAGGGCGCGATTGGCCTCGCTTTTGGAGGCGGGCAAAAGGCCGGTGCCGGCCAGCGGGCCACCCGGCCAGCGCAGAGAGTGAGTCGTCATAAAAAATGTGCGGTAAGCTTCAGCTTACCGTATTTACAGTCTTGATTTTTCAGTCAGTTTTTGGCCAACCAACGCTTACCCGGCATCTACCAGGCAAGCCAACGCTTACCCCACGCTGGCATATGCCCGCAGCGAAGCCTCGATTTCAGCCAGCGTCACGGCCTGGTCAAAAATGCCCTGGCCGATGCCTTGCAGCAAGGTGCATTTGATAACGTGGCCCTGATTTTTCTTGTCGTGCAGGGCGTAGGCGGCAATTTCTGCGATTTCGCTATCCGCAAAGCGCAGCGGCTCAAACGACGCTGCTACCACCGCGCCCACCTGCGCCAGCACCTCGGCCCCGAGCAGGCCGCGCTGGGCGGCCAGCCAGCTTTCGCACACGAGGCCCGCCGCCACGGCTTCGCCGTGGCGCACGGCGCGGCCGGGCTGGGCCAGCAGGTAGCTTTCGAGGGCGTGGCCCACGGTGTGGCCAAAGTTGAGCAGCTTGCGCGGCCCGGCCTCAAGCGGGTCCTGGGCCACGATGGCGGCCTTGATGGCCACCGAGTGCCGGATGATGGGCGCCCAGTCGGGCACGCTGGCCACGGCCAGCCCCCGCAATGCCTCGAAAGCCGCCGCATCGGCAATGAGCGCGTGCTTGATAACCTCGGCGTAGCCCGAGCGCAGTTCGTCGGCCGGCAGGGTAGCCAGAAAGGCGGGGTCCATAAACACTGCCTCCGGCTCCTGAAACACACCAATGTGGTTTTTGAAGCCTTGGAAATCAACGCCCGTTTTGCCGCCCACGGCCGCATCTACCTGGGCCAGCAGCGTGGTGGGCACGCCCACGCAGCGCAGGCCGCGCTTGTAGGTAGCGGCGCAAAAACCACCCAGGTCCGTGACCACGCCGCCGCCCAGGCACAGCAGCAGCGCATGGCGGTCGGCCTGGTGCTGAGTTAACCAGGCCCACACTTGGGCGCAGGTTTCCAGCGTTTTATATGCCTCGCCGGCCGCTATGGCCAGCAGCTCGTGGGCGGGCAGGTGGGGTTGCAGGCGCGGGTAGCAATCGCGGGCGGTGTTGGCATCGGCCAGCACAAACAGGCGGCTCGGCGGGGCCTGGCGCAGCCGCTCGGCCAGGGCAGGCAGGGCTTCGGGGCCAATGGTAGGCGGGGTAGTCACGGCAAAAACGGCGGTGGTAAAGCGGGTGCAAATAAACGGCGGGCCAGCCCAGCATTTTTACGGCCCGGGCCGTGCAACGCTTGCGGGCCGGCGCGGCTCCCCTGGGAGCGTCGCGCCCAGGTGGGCGCGGCCCCCTCGCTCCTATGCTAAAACTCCTACGCTATTTTCTGCTGGCAGCCCTGCCGCTGGCTTCCGCCTGCCAGAAAGACGCCGACCTCAACCCCGCCACCTACGACGTGCTGGCGCTGGCCACCGGCCACTGGGAGTGGGATAACTCGTCCTACCAAAGTGGCCTCCAGACGCCGGCCAGCCTTGGCTACACGCGGCAGGTGGTGTTTGAGGCCGGCGGCCGGCTCGTGGTGCGCCGCCGGGGCCAGGACGACTACCGCGCCAGCTACCAGTTTTCGATGGGCTCGCCGCAGCCCTGCGCCACCGCCGTGCCCGTGCCGCTCATCACTTTCCCCAACGAGCCGGGCCTAGGCAACACCAACGTCAAGCTCTACACCCTTAGCCAGCCCGGCGGCCAGCAGGTGCTCATCCTCACCGGCGAGGGGATATGCGTTGATAATGGCGCCATCGAAACCTACCACTGGGTAGCCGAATAGCGGCTGTCTTTTCTTCATCCACGCTATGAAAAAACTGCTACCCCTGCTACTACTCGCCGCCAGCCTCGCGGGCTGCGCGCGCGAAGCCGACTCCCCTACCCCTGCTACGCTCCTCGGTACCTGGCGGCTGACCGACCGAATGTGCTACTGCGCGGCATCCCCGCTCCCCGACGAGGTTCTCACATTTGCCACTGACCAGCGCTTTCAGCTTTTTCGCAACGGTACGCTGGTGGCCGATGGCACCTACTCGCTTAGCCGCAGTCCGTCCTGCGGCGAAACCATAGCCCGTAACCAGCTTCGCCTGGCCACCATCGCTAAGACCTACGTGCCAACGGGCGCCTACACCGTGCAGGACCAGACGCTGATTATTGACCAAACCAACGGCTGCGTTTCCGACGGCCCCATTTACACGTATACCCGCCAGCCCTAGCGGCCGGCTGGGCTGGCACGATTAGTGGCCTTTTGCAGCTTACTTTGCCCCGGCTGAGTAAGCTCGTCCGTTCGCCTCACCTCCTTTTCCATGAAGTACCTCCTGCCCTTGCTGCTTTGCGGCGCCAGCCTCACGGGCTGCCAGCGCACGGCCACCGCCACCAGCCCCACTACTACCCTGGAAGGCACCTGGCGCCTCACCGGCTACCAGTGCCACTGCCCGCCCGGCCAGCCCGTGCCCGACGAGGTGCTGACCATTGAAGCCGGCCAGCGCTTCCGCCTCCTGCGCGATAAGGCGCTCGCCGCCGAAGGCACCTACACCACCGGCCAGGCCGTGAGCTGCGGCGGCGGCACCCCCGAGCCGGTTATTACCCTCACCCCCGCCGCGGCCGATGCCTACGCGCCCCACGGCGCCTACACCCTGACGGGCAACACGCTGGTTATCGACCAGTGCAGCGCCGCCGACGGGCCTAAGTACACCTACACGCGGCAGTAGTTTTTGATTAGGAATCAGGAATAAGAAAGAACGTCATGCTGAGCCCCGCGAAGCATCTCGCTCGCGCCGCTAGGGTTACCAACTCCAACGGCGCGAGCGAGATGCTTCGCGGGGCTCAGCATGACGTTCTTTTTTGTTCTTAATATAAATACTACAGCCCCGGCCCCAGGTGGGTGGGCCCGTCAATAGGCCGGCCGTTGAGCACCTGCGTTTGCTGCCGGATGCTTTCGATGTGAATGAGCTTGTAGAGCTCGCCCACGAATTTTTCGTCGATGTTGAGCTTGCGGCCCCACTCGGGGCGGGTTTTGAAGATTTCCTGCCAGCGCTCGAGCTGCAAAATCTTCACGTTGTTCTCCTTCTTATACTCGGCCAGCTCCTGAATGAGAGCCATGCGGCGGGCCAGCATCTCCAGGATTTCGTGGTCGGCGGTGTCCATTTTCTGGCGCAGTTCCTCGGCCTTGTTGCGGTAGTCGGCGTTATCGGAGCTGCGGTAGCGGTACTTCAGCTCGCTCAATAGCTCCTGCAAGCGGGCGGGCGTCACCTGCTGGGCGGCGTCGCTGAGCGCATGGTCGGGGTCGGGGTGCGTCTCGATGATGAGGCCGTCGTAGTCGAGGTCGAGCGCCTTCTGGGCGATGGGCAGCAGCAGGTCGCGCGCGCCGCCGATGTGGCTGGGGTCGTTGATGAGCGGCAGCTGCGGGTAGCGCGTTTTCAACTCAATCGGGATGGCCCAAGTGGGCGCGTTGCGGTAGCGCGAGGGCGCAAACGTGCTGAAACCCCGGTGAATAGCCGCCAGGTCGGTGATGCCCGCTCGCTCCAGGCGCTCCAGCGCGCCGGCCCACAGCGCGAGGTCGGGGTTCACGGGGTTTTTCACCATCACCGGCGTGCCGGTACCGGCCAGCGCATCAGCCAGCTCCTGCACGGCAAAGGGGTTCACGGTGGTGCGCGCGCCTATCCAGAGCACGTCGATGCCGTGCCTGAGGGCGTCTTCCACGTGCTTGGGCGTGGCTACCTCGATGGCCATCGGCAGGCCGGTTTCGGCCCTGGCGGCTTGCAGCCAGGGCAGCGCGGCGGCACCCCGGCCCTCAAAGCCGCCGGGCTTAGTGCGCGGCTTCCAGATGCCGGCGCGGTACATGTCGGCCTGGCCAGCCGCCTTGAGGGCGCGGGCCACGGTGAGCACCTGCTCTTCTGATTCGGCCGAGCACGGGCCGGCAATGATGAGGGGTTGGCCTTTTTGGGCCAGCCGACGGGTAAAAAACGTGTCGGCGGGAGCAGTATTTTCCATTAACAGATTGGGGCGAAAGCTCGGCGAGCCGCCGCCTGTAACGACTGACACGCCGCCTGAACTAAGCGGCGCGACTTTGCAGGCCTAAAAGTAACCCGGCCGGGCCGAACGGGGTTTTCCGGGGCGGCGTTACCTTCGTAGCAAGCTCTTCTACCCTGCCCCTAGCTGCTTCACCCGCATGGTCCCTACTTCCGCCGCCCCCGCTGCGCCTACCGCCCCTATCTCCTTCGAAGACACCCGCATTGCCTTCGAGGCCAAGTCGGACGCCGACTTGCGCAAGATGTACGCCCTGTTTGCCACCATGAATAATGGCGGCCTGGTAAAGGTGGGCAGCGGCCTGATGCAGTCGGCGCTGAAAATTAATTTTCCGGGCACCAAGTTCCTCATCAAGAACTCCATCTTCAAGCAGTTTTGCGGCGGCGAAACCATTGCCGAGTGCAAACCGGTGATTGCCGAGCTGGGCCGCTACCACATCGGCACCATCCTCGACTACTCGGTGGAAGGCACCGGCAACGACCAGAGCTTCGACCGCACCCGCGACGAGATTCTGGCCACCATCGCCCTGGCCGCCACCACGCCCAACATCCCGTTCTCGGTATTTAAGGTGACGGGCCTTATGCCCACCGCCCTGCTCGAAAAGGTGCAGGCCGGCGCTGCCCTCACCCCCACCGAAACCGACACCTTTGCGCGGGGCCGCCAGCGCCTCGATGCCCTGTGCGCCAGCGCCCACCAGCACGGCGTGCGCCTGTTTGTGGATGCCGAGGAAAGCTGGTTTCAGCAAACCATCGACGACCTGGCCGAGGACATGATGCGCCTCTATAACACGGAGCGGGCCATCGTCTGGAATACCTACCAGCTTTACCGCCACGACCGCCTGGAGGCGCTGCAAGCCGCCCACAAGCGCGCTGTGCAGGGCAATTACTACCTGGGGGTGAAGCTGGTGCGCGGCGCCTACATGGAAAAAGAAGCCCGCGTGGCCCAGCAGCGCGGCCACCAAAATCCCATCAACCCCACCAAGCAGCACACCGACGACCTCTACAACGAGAGCCTGCGCTACTGCGTGCAGCACGTAGACCGCATCAGCCTGTGCGCCGGCACCCACAACGAGGCTAGCTCGCTGCTGCTCACGCAATTGATGCAGCAGGCCGGGCTAGCCCCCAACGACGAGCGCGTGTGGTTTGCCCAGCTCTACGGCATGAGCGACAACCTCAGCTACAACCTGGCCCACGCCGGCTACCACACCGCCAAGTACGTGCCCTACGGCCCCGTGGAGGCCGTGATGCCCTACCTGCTGCGCCGTGCCAACGAGAACACGGCCATCGCTGGCCAAAGCAGCCGCGAGTTTTTGCTGATTCAGAAGGAATTGCGCCGCCGCCAGGGCCGGCGCTAGCTGGCTGCCAGTTGGGCGCCCGCTGGCTGGGCTAAGTTGGCAAGGTAGTTGCGCACCACGTCGGCCCGATTTTTGAGTTCTATCTTCCGGCGGCCTCCAAAGCCGCCGGTTGTCGTTTCGCCCTCCCACTCCGAAGCTTCTGGTGCAGGCCGCCTGGCTGGCGGGCGCACTGGTAGTCATCCTTCCTACTCTTTCATGATTAATCGCCTCCGCCACTACCTCATCCGCTACGCCCGGCAGCAGGCGGGCACGGTCAGCTACCTCACGCTGGTGCAGGAATCCGAGTTGGGCCTGAACCTGGATATCTCGCACGAAAAATCCCGGCTCAACGAAATGCTCACCGAAATTTCGACCGAGGAACACGCGGCGGGCCGGCCCCTGCTCAGCTCGCTAGTGCGCGTGCAAGGCTCTAAAGGGCAAGGTGATAACTTCTACAAAATGTGCGAGCGCCTGGGCATGGGCGAGTGGCGCAGCTTGAAGCAGGACGAGAATTTTCTAAAAAACCTCATCAAGGAATGCCGCGAATTCTGGCAGCAGGAAGCTAATTATGAAGCGCACGTGCTAAAGGAAGCCTAGGCCCAAGTGCGGGCCTACTCTGCTCTTACTCTGCTTGAAAGCCCCGCCTATCGGTCGGGGCTTTTTTTATGCCGGCCGGGGTGCGGCGCACCATTAATTCCTGCAACTACCTGGGCACAATCGCAACCTGCTATTACCTCACCCCGTTTGAGACTCCGAAGCCGGACGTTAGTCCTGGCGCATCTTTCACTCAACCCACCCTTTTCCGATGAACACCAACGATGCAAACAACCCGATGAATAGCGGCACCGGCGCCGGCGCTAACTACGGCACGAGCAACACCGGCACCGGCCTCGGCAACAGCGGCCTCACCAGCAACGAAAGCACTTCCTATAATGCCGGCACCGGCTACGACAGCGCCGCTGGCGGCAGCTCGTCGTCAGACGCCGACGAACTTGATTCTACCAACCGCAAACCCCTTTCCACTACTTCACCCACCATGCCTACCAACTCGAACGACCCCAACGCCCGCCCCGGCGATGACTACAGCGCTACCCAAAAAGGTGGCGAACTCGCCGGTGATGCCGGTGCAACCGTAGGCCGCGGCATCGATGCTGTGCAAAACACGACTGACCGTGCGGCCCACGCTGTGAAAGATGCCGTTACCGGCGAAAACGACAGCTACGATGGCGACCACTCGAAGAATAACACGGGTGACTATGCCCGCACCAACTCGCTTGGCACCGACTCGGCCCGCCCCGGCGACGACTACAGCGCTACCGCTAAGGGTGCCGCAGTAGCTGGCACGGCTGGCGCCGTAGTAGGCCGTGGCATTGATGCCGTGCAAAACACGACTGACCGCGCTGCTCACGCTGTGAAAGATGCTTTCACTGGCGACAACGACAGCTACGACTACAAAGAAGGCAGCACGACGAGCGGTATTTTCCGCGACCGTAGCAGCGCTGAGAAAGCTTACCACTCGCTGCACGAGCGTGGCTACCACAAAGACGACGTGCACCTGATGATGTCGGACGACACGCGCAAGAATCAGTTCAACGACGAGTATGACGCTGAACGTACTGAGCTAGGCGACAAGGCTATGGAAGGTGCCGGCGTAGGCTCGGCCATCGGTGGCACGGCCGGCGCTATCATTGGCGCTATCGCAGCCATCGGCACGTCGGTAGCCCTGCCGGGCCTGGGTCTGATTATCGCTGGCCCGCTGGCCGCTGCCCTGGCTGGCGCCGGTGCCGGTGGCCTCACGGGCGGCCTGGTAGGCGCACTGGTAGGCTCGGGCATCCCTGAGGAGCACGCCGCTGAGTACGAAGAAGGCATCAAAAACGGCGGTATCGTGATGGGCGTGAAGCCCCGCAATGCCGAGGACGCCAAGTACTTCGAAGAGCAATTCAAGAACAACAACGCCGACAAGGTGTATCGCTACTAGGTAGCCTAGCTACCGCAAAAAAGCCTCTCCCTTTGCCGGGAGAGGCTTTTTTGCGTTTTGCCAGTAAGCCAGTCAACTCCTTTATAAGAACGCACTTGGTCATATAATCCGGTTACAGAGGGCGAAGTGGCCAGCCGCGCAAGGCGGCGCTGCCGCAACGCTGTATGTTTGCGGTATCCTCTTCCCCTTCTTTCCTTTCCTACACATGGCAGCGCGCAACCTCATTGCCTGGGCTTTACAGGTCGTCATCGGCCTGTTTATGATTTACTCGGGCGGCAACAAATTTCTGCACCTCGCCGACACGGTGAGCATGTTCGACAAGCTGGGGCTGCCGGCGGCGGTGGCTTACTTGGTGGCGGGCGGCGAGTTGCTGGGCGGCATCGGGCTGCTGGTGCCGCGCTTGGTGCGGCCGGCGGCGCTGGGGCTCCTTATCATCATGATTGGGGCGGCTTACATGCACGCCACCAAAATACCGGGCGGGTTGCTGCCCAATGGGCTAGCGGCGCTGGGCGTGCTGCTGGGCCTCATCATTCTGCTGCTGCGGCGGCCCGTGGCCGACCGGCTGGCCTAGCGGGGCGCAACATCTGAGCGCGGTTTGCGCTTTAGGCAGGTAGTATCGCCGGGTTCGTAGCCCGGCGCTTTTTTTATGCAAATTCTCTACTCCTACCTGCGGCGCTACTGGCCGCTGCTGGTGCTGGCGCTGGTGCTGGCGGCCGTCAACCAGGTTTTCTCGCTGCTCGACCCGTATTACTTCCGGAAACTGGTGGATAATTTCACCACCAAGTACCCCGACATCCAGGGAATGCGCTCGGTGCCGTTCTGGCCGTTCTTTTGGGAGGCTATTCCACTAGTCGGCATCATGTTGGGCGTGGCGATGGTAAGCCGCATTGCCAAGAATTTTCAGGATTATTACGTCAACGTCATCACCCAGCGGCTGGGGGCGCGCATGTACTCCGATGGCCTGCGCCACTCGCTCGACCTGCCCTACCAGGTGTTCGAGGACCAGCGCTCGGGCGAGACGCTGGGCCGCTTGCAGAAGGTGCGCCTCGACGTGGAGAAGCTTATCCAAAGCTTTGTCAACGTGCTGTTTACGGCCGTGGTGGGCATCATTTTCGTGACCTGGTACGCCATCACCGTGTACTGGCCCATCGCGCTGGGGTACTTTCTCACCATCCCGCTGCTGGGCGTGCTGAGCTTTGCGCTGAGCAAGAAAATCAAGGTTATTCAGCGCACCATCGTGACGGAAACCACCGCGCTGGCCGGCTCCACCACCGAAAGCCTGCGCAACATCGAGCTCATCAAAAGCCTGGGGCTGGCCCAGCAGGAAACCGAGCGCCTGAACGGCATCACCAGCAAAATCCTGAAGCTGGAGCTGCGCAAGGTGCGCTACCTGCGCTCGCTGAGCTTTGTGCAGGGCACGTTCGTGAACCTGCTGCGTAATATTATCATCTTGCTGCTCTTGTACTTGCGGGTGCAGAACCACATTACGTTGGGCGAGTTTTTCTCGTTCTTCATCTATTCGTTCTCCATCTTCGGGCCCTTGCAGGAGCTGGGGGCCATCATCGGCACCTACCGCGAAACGGAGGCTTCGCTGGGCAATTTTCAGAAGATACTCGACACCCCGCGCGACGTGAAGCCCGCCCACCCGCAGGCGGTGGGCCGCATCGAGCGGCTGGCCTTCGAGCACGTTACGTTTAAGCACCTCACCGCACCCGCGCCGGCGCTGGCCGATATTTCTTTTGAGGTGAAGGTGGGTGAAACCATTGCCTTCGTGGGCCCCAGCGGCTCGGGCAAAACCACGCTGGTGAAGCTGCTGGTGGGACTCTACCCGCCCCTGGCCGGCGACATTCGCTACAACGGCATCCCGAGCCAGGAGGTGGACCTCGACGTGCTGCGCGAGCAAATCGGCTTCGTGACCCAGGACACCCAGCTTTTTGCCGGCACCATCCGCGAAAACCTGCGCTTCGTGGCGCCCCAGGCCACCGATGAGGAGTGCCTGCGTGCCCTGCACCAAGCCGCCGCTGATGGCCTGTTGGCCCGCGCTCCCAAGGGCCTCGACACCGTGCTCGGCGAGGGCGGCGTGAAGGTGAGCGGCGGCGAAAAGCAGCGCCTCAGCATCGCGCGGGCCCTGCTGCGCCACCCTACTTTGCTGGTGTTTGATGAGGCCACCTCGGCCCTCGACTCGCTGACGGAGGAGGAAATCGGGCGCACGGTGCGCGAGCTATCGGGCTCGCGCCAGCACATTACGGTGCTCATTGCGCACCGCCTGAGCACAATTCTGCACGCCGACCGCATCTTCGTGCTCGAGCGCGGGCAGGTGGCCGAGGCCGGCCGCCACGCTGAGCTGCTGGCCCAGAAAGGCTTATACTACGCCATGTGGCGCCAGCAGATTGGTGAGCGTAAGGAAGTAGCTGCGGGCTAGGGCGGCGTGGGCGCTAGGAGGTCCGCATTTGCCAGCCGCGGCCCAACTCTATTTTTGGGCACTTATGAATTCGCAGCCAGCTTATCTGAAAACAACTCTGCTAGCCAGCATCTGCGTGTTGCTACTGGTTAGTTGTTCAGAGAAACCCGCTTCCCGGCTAGTAGTAGCTAGCCGGGAAGTGAAGCCGGCTAGTATATATCTTCAACACGCTAATTATAATTTCTACCGTAATAAGGCAGGTACGCTTTTTGAGCGGCGCCAGCATTTTACAAGGGAAATAAATGCGAAGCCTGATATTTGGTACGATAGCACGGTAGGGCAGCAACAGGCCGGCGGCATGGTCGAGCTACCGCTAGCCACTACTCTTGACCCGGCCACTTACGAAGAGCTGGAAAACTCAATGTTTTCCAAAGACAAGAACCGGGTCTATTGCTCCTACGCCAACAGTGGCGGCGGCTTTCGCTGCGTTGTCAACGGTGCCGACCCGACCACTTTTCGGGCCTCGCCCGACTACCAGTATGGCTTCGATGCGCAGCACGGCTTTTATTGCGCCCATGAGTTGCGCGGGCTGCACCCTGGCCGGCGGCAGTTGCTGTACGGCGATACGGTAGCGCATTTTATTGCCTACGTGAAGGACGACCAGCACGTATTCTACCAGGATGCACCCGTGCCCGGGGCCGATGCCCACACTTTTCACCTGGTGCGGGGCCGGGCTTGGGAAGCTGAAGACAAAAGCTACCGCTACAAGTGCTGCGGCCAGCGGTTGGATGAAGTGGGTAATTCTGCGCGCCCACTAAAATAAACTGGTGGCTGGGCCAGGTGGCTTTTATTCACTGAGTACTAAGCAACGACTCCCTTGGGCGTAGCGGCGGCGCAACTTTTAGTCGGTTTCGCCCGAAAGGGAGCCATGCACTTCACCGTAATTACCCCTACCCACCGCCGCCGCGCCCTGCTGCCCGACACCATTGCCAGCGTGCGGGCCAGCATTTCGGCCCCGCTCGATTTTTCGTTTGAGCACCTGCTCTACCAGAATGGGCCCGACGACGGAACCGCCGCCGTGCTTGCCGAAGCCGCCGCCCAGCCCCACCCGCCGCTACGCCACTGGCAGCACCCCGACCCCAAGCGCCCCGGCTTCGCCCGCAACGAACTGAGCCAGCACACCCCCGCCGACGCCTGGGTGGTACCCCTCGACGACGACGACCTGCTGCTGCAACGCACCCTCTACCACTACGCCGCCGCCATTGAGGCCAACCCCGGCCGCCCCTGGCTGGTAGCCGACTTCCTACGCGTGGACGAGCAGGCCCGCTACCTGCCCAACGAGGACTACTACGCTTGGAAATTCGACTCGCCCACGGCCATGCTGCACGCCATTTTCCGGGCCGAGCACTTCATCCAGGGCAACGTTTGCTACAGCAAGCAGTTGCTGGATGAAGTGGGCGGCTACGACCCCGAGCTGGCAATGGCCGAAGACCTTGACCTGTACGTGCGCTTTCTGCTGGCCGGGCACCTGCCCGTGGTGTGCCCGCACTACAGCCACCTGCACCGCTTTCACTCGGCCAACGTGAGCCAGGGCGTGGATGCGGCCAAGCACAACGCCGACCTGCGCGTTATTTACGACAAGTACGCTAAGGAGTTAGCTGAACTGGGCGTGGCTGCGCCCGGCCACTAACGGCGCTACTCGCAGGCTAAAAGAGCCGGTTGAACGGGCTGCAAATAGAGCTGGGCGACAAGCCGATTTTGCCGAAAAGCAGGTGGCGAAATTTGGGTAATTATGTGCAATAGCTCGCCTTTCCACCGCTCTTTGTCGCCGGCAGCTGGCTGGTCCTGCGTGGGCCTAGCGCCCGCCGCCACCGTGCAAATCATCGACATCGCCTGCCCGCTGGAACGGGCGCTTGATTTCATGAGCGACGCCCAGCAGTGGCTACCCTGGGCCATGCCGGCGTTGCAAGCGGTGCAGCCGTTGCCCTTCGGCCAGTGGCTCCTTACCGACGCCGATGGCCTACGCAAGCTACGCCTGCGCCCCAGCGCCCTGCCGGGCGCCCTCACGTTTGAGCTGACTGACCCCACGGCCGGCACCTGGCCCATTCCGGTGCACCTGGTACCCACCCCCACAGGTTGCCAGCTAACTGTCACCCTGCGCCAGCCCACGTATATGTCTACTGAAGCCTTCGAAACCTGCCTGTGCAATTCTATGAGTGGGATGAGCATGTTTCGGCTGGTGCTGGAGCAGGACTGAGCCTCCCCCACTCACTGCTAGCCCGTCTGCACAGTGCGTTACCAACTAAGCCCCAACGGCTGCCCGGTATACCTGGCAGCCGTTTTTGCGTAAGCGCCCCATTAAACCTTCACGTATGCGCTTACCTCTCCTTTCTCTGCTGGCTTTTTGCTGGCTAGCCCTCACCACGGTCGCCGCCCAAACCAGCCCATCCGCCCACACGGTTTTTCTGCTCGGCAACACGGCGCAAGGCGACTTACCCACCGCCCGCTTGCGGCAATTGCGACAGGTGCTGGAGCAGCAGCAAACGCCCTTTACCGTGGTGCACCTCGGTGACATTGTGGGCAATGAGGGGCTAGCCAGCAAGCAAGATACTGCCCTGTCGGCGCAGGAAAAAACCCGGGCCGATGCCTTTATCAACCTCGTAAAAGGCCTGCCGCTGGGTAAAATCTACTTCGTGCCCGGCGATAAGGACTGGGCCAATTCAGGCCGCCACGGCCTGAAGGCCGTGCGCCGGCTGGAGAAGTACATCGAAAAGCAGTTGCCCGGCCAGAACGCCTTCGTGCCCACCAACGGCTGCCCCGGCCCCGAGGTGGTGGACGTGGCCCCGCTGGTGCGCCTCGTGGCCCTGAACACGCCCTGGTTCACCCACCCCTACGACCGCCCCGAGGCCCCCGACACCGACTGCAAAACGTTGACCAAGGAGGAGTTCCGCGAGCAGTTGCAGGATATCATCGACGATACCAAGGGCAAGAACCTGCTGCTGCTGGGCCACCACCCCGTCGTCACCAATGGCGTGTACGGCGGCCACGAGCCGCTGAGCCGCCACCTGGCCCCGCCGGTGCTGGGTACCATCTACGCCGCCTATCGCCAAAACGTAGGCTCGCCCCGCGACCTGGCCAGCCCCGGCTACCAGGACCTAAGCAAGGAACTGCTCAACAATACCTTGCGCACCAACCCCGGCGTGGTATACGCCGCCGCGCACGACTACTCGTTGCAGCTTACACCGTTCCAAGGCAGCTACCACCTCGTGGCTGGCAGCTTTGCCCAAAGCCAGCACGTGGGCGTCAGCAACTCGTCGCTTTATAACGAGAAAGCCGACGGCTACGCTACCCTCGACTACTACACTGACGGCACGGTGAAGAGCCGCTTCTTCACCTTCGGCGAGGCTAGTCAGCCGGCCAAGGAGGCGTATGCGGGCACGCTGTTTCGTTCGCCCTGCGCCGCTGGCGGGGCCGATGCGCAGGTACCCGTCAACTCCTTCATCAACGAGTGCCCCGGCGCGGCCAAGACGCCCGCCGAGCAGCAACCCGACGCACCTTACCAAGCTTTTACCACGGTAGTACCCGGCCCTGAATACGCCGCCGGTCGTAGCAAGCGCTTCTTCATCGGGCCGCTGTACCGCACCTCTTGGCTAGCCCCGGTGAAGGTAAAGACGCTGGATTTGAATACCGAGAAGGGTGGCCTGAAACCCTTCGGCCGCGGCGGCGGACGCCAGACTAGCTCACTCAAGCTCATTGCCAACGACAGTTCGGAGTACGTGTTTCGCTCGGTTGATAAGGACGTGACGGGTATCCTGCCGCCCGAGCTGCGGCAATCGTTTGTGTCAGATATTCTGAAGGATATTACGGCCACGGCTAACCCGTATTCGGGCCTGCCCATCAGCGCGCTGCTCGACCACACCGACATTCTGCACGCCCGGCCGCGCCTCTACCGCCTGCCCGACAACAACCAGCTCGGCCCCTACCGCCAGGACTACGCCGGCCTGCTCGGCACCCTGGAGGACCGCCCCACCGACCCCAAGCCCAACCTGCCGGGCTTCGGCAAATCGGATGAGGTAACGCGCTCGTTCAGCTTTTTCCGCAAGCTCTACAAGGACCACGACAACCGCGTGGATGCCCCCGCGCTGGCCCGCGCCCGCGCCTTCGACATGCTGGTGGCCGACTTCGGCAAGCACGAAGACAACTGGAAATGGGCCGGCTACGACCAGGGTAAGGGCCAGGGCACGGTGTACCGCCCCATTCCACGCGACCGCGACCAGGCCTTCACCAAGTGGAACGGCCTCCTCACCTACCTAGCCAACCGCCAGTGGGCCGTGCCCAGCATCGAGGATTTCGGCAGCGAGTTTCACGACATGAAGAGCCTGAACTGGCCCGCCCGCCACCTCGACCGCTTCCTGCTGCAAAGCCTGACCCGCAAGGATTGGCAGGACGCCGCCAAGTACCTGCAAACCCAGCTCACGCCCGCCGTTATCGACGAGGCCACTGCCACGCTGCCGACTGAAATTCAGCCGCTGTCGGGCCAGGAAATCAACCGCAAGCTCAAGGCCCGCATTCAGGAATTGCCGCAGGCCATCGACCGCTACTACCTGCTGCTGGCTAGCCGCGTCGACGTGGTGGGCTCCAATAAAGCCGAGATTTTCAAGGTGGAGCGCCTGGCTGGCGGCCGGGTGCGCGTGCAGGAATTTGACCGCAAGGGCGACTCGCCGGAGGCTAGCGGCCCAGCCCTATTTGACCGCACCTTCGAGCCCGACGAAACCCAGGAAATTGCTATTTATGGCCTCGATGGCAAGGACATTTTTCAGGTAACCGGCGACGGTGGCAAGGGTAGCATTCTGGTGCGCGTGATTGGCGGCGAAGGCAAGGACCAAATCAGCGACAACTCGCGGGCCAGCGGCCTGCGCACCCTCACCAAGGTGTACGACACGCCCAGCACCGACCTCACGGCCGGCCCCGAAACCGACGACCACCGCAGCAGCAGCCGCGGCGTGAATGAGTATGACCGTGAGGCGTTTGAGTTTAACAGCTACAAGCCGCGCGCCGGCCTGTTCTACAACCGCAACGACGGCTTTGGCCTGAGCCTGGGCGTGGGTTTCGTGCGCCAGGGTTTCCGCAAACCGGGCTACAAGAACCGCTACGACTTTGATTTTCAAACCTCAACTGGCGGGCAACTGCTGCTAACGGCGGCCAGCCGCCACCGCTACGCCATCGGCAAGCTCGACATCGGGGCGGAGGCCAGCTACGGCAATTTCTTTCCGTTCTACAATTATTTCGGCGTGGGCAACGACACCCAGCTTAGCCAGAACCGCTACGACGACCGCTACTACCGCGCCCGCTACCGGGGCTTCAACGTGAAGGCCTTTGGCGAGCGCGTGTTCTGGCAGCGCAGCGTGTTCCGCTTCGGCCCCAGCTACGAGTACTACGACTCCGACTACGCCGCCAATAGCGAGCTAGGCGATGAGGTAAGCAGCACGGCGCGCGAAAACCGCCGCGCCAGCGCCGACAACCAGCGCCTGCTGGGCCTGAGCGCCTTGCTCGACATCGACCTGCGCAACCGCAAGGTGTTTGCCCAGCGCGGCGTGCGCCTGCTCGTGCGCCACGACTCGTACCAACAGTTGACGGGTGATAAGCGCAACTTCGGCCTCACCCAGGCCTCGGCCGAGTATCTGGGGACAGCCAAAATCGGTATCCCAATTACGCTGGCGCTGAAGGGCGGCGGCGCGAAGAACTACGGGCCCGACTCGGCCATTCCGTTCTACAAGCTCACCAGCCTGGGTCTGGCCGAAAACCTGCGCGGCTACTACCGCAACCGCTTCACGGGCGACGCCAGCCTATATTTCAACTCCGAGATGCGCTTCGCGCTGGGCCAGAGCAAGAACCACTTCCTACCGTTCTATTATGGTGTATTTGGCTTCTACGACCAGGGCCGGGTGTACTACAACGGCAGTTCGCCAGGTGGCTGGCACGCGGGCTACGGTGGCGGCGCCTATATCGCGCCGGTGGTCGAAACGCTGGCCTTTTCCATCTCCTACCAGGTGTCGGAGGAGAATAGCATGGTGCAGTTCGGGCTAGGCTTCCGCATCGATAAATAGGCTTATTATCGAGCTAAAGAAGCCAGCACCCGCGCCAATACCGCGCGGGCGCTGGCTTCTTTTTTTGCCACCTATCCCAACGGCACCCCGAACCTTGGCCAGCCTCTACAGTGCTAGCACTGAAAATGCCTGGGCTAGCCTAATTTAGTAGCGCCGACGGGCGGCACCGGTTTTCGCAACTATCTGGCTCACGTGTACCTCACTTTTTGGCAACCGCTACGGCGCCGGGCGGGCGCGCTGGCCCTGCTGTGCCTGCTGGCCCGCCCCGGCGCGGCCCAAACTCCGCTGCCCCCCGCCACGCGCGACATTGCCGACGTGGCCCACGATGCCTTTGCCCGGCTGGCCCGCCTGCCCACCCACGACTCGCTGGGCTTGCAGCACGGCCACCGGATGCTGCTGCTGGTGCCGGTGGTGGGCTACTCGCAGCAAACCGGTGCCGTGGCAGAACTGGCGCTCGACGCGGCCTTTCAGCGGCGCGGGGCCAACGTGTCGACCATCGTGGGCACGGCCCAGTACACGGCCCGCGAGCAGCTTATTTTCACGGTCACGTCGTCGCTCTGGCAGCCCGATAATACCTGGAATTTGGTGAATGACTGGCGCGTAATGCGCTATCCGCAAAGCTCCTACGGGCTGGGCATGTTCACGAATACCACCAGCGGCGTGGTGTCGATGGACTATAAATACCTGCGCCTCTACCAAACGGCCTACCGCCGCGTGGCCGCGGCCTGGTACCTGGGGCTAGGGTATCAGTTTGACGACCACTGGGACATCGTGAGCCGCAACAGCCGCCGCGAGGTAGCCAGTATCTCGCGCTACACCTACGGCGTATCAGACCGCTCGGCGTCCTCGGGCCTAGTGGCCAGCGTGTTGCACGACAACCGCGCCAATGCCCTCAATCCGCAGGGCGGCTACCTCGTCAATGCCCAGTACCGCACCAACCGCCAGTGGCTGGGCAGCGACACCAACTACCAGAGCCTGCTGCTGGAGGGCCGCGTGTACCTGCACCCCTCGCGTTACTCGCCCAATATTCTGGCACTGTGGTCATATAATGCATTCACTCTCAACGGCAACCCGCCGTTTCTGGACCTGCCCGCCACCGGCTGGGACATGTACGGCAACACCGGCCGGGGCTTCATTCAGGGCCGGTTTCGGGGCAAGAACTTCATATATGGCGAGGCCGAGTACCGCTTCGGTATCACCCGCAACCGTCTGCTGGGCGGCGTCATTTTTACCAATGCCCAGAGCGTAACCGAGCTGAGCGTGATGCGCGGCCGGGTCCAGAATGGCACCTTCGAAAAAGTAGTGCCCGCCGTGGGCGGCGGCCTGCGCCTGAACCTCAACAAAGCCTCGCGCACCAACCTGGCCATTGACTACGGCTTCGGCTTCGACGGCTCGCGCGGCCTCTCGCTGAACCTGGGTGAGGTATTTTAACCTGGTGTTTAGACGGCACTAAAATTCGCTATATCTTGCTGGTTATTACCGCAGCCAGCCCATGTCAACCACCTCCGCCGACGTCCTCCTCTACCAGTCGCCCGACGGGCAAATTCAGCTCGACGTCCAGCTCGACCACGATACCGTGTGGCTCACGCAAAGCCAGATGGTAGAGTTGTTTAGCACTACTAAACAGAACGTTAGTTTACACGTTCGCAATCTATTTAAAGAACAGGAATTAGATGAAAAAGCAGTTGTCAAGGAATCCTTGACAACTGCCGCCGACGGTAAAAACTACCGTACCAACTACTACAACCTCGACGTTATCATCTCCGTCGGCTACCGCGTGAAGTCGAAACGCGGCACCAGCTTTCGGCAGTGGGCCACGCAGTTGCTGCGCCAATACCTCGTGCAGGGCTACGCGCTGAACGAAAAGCGCCTGCGCGAAAGCCAGCGCCAGCTAGCCGACCTCAAGCGCCTCGTGCAGTTGCAAGCTGAGGTGGCCGCTAGCCAGGAACTAACGGCCGACCAATCGGACGCGCTGCTGCGCATCCTGGGCAACTACGCCCGCGCCCTCGACTAAACCGCAGATTTAACGGATTAAACAGATTGCGCGGATACGCCACCTGTGGTGGCTGGCTAGCCCGATAGTAGCAAAGCGGCCCACCTAACCCAACTTTGTAGCCCACAACCCTGTATTGCGCGTAGTCAGCCCGCACCGCGGGCGTATCCGCGCAATCCGTTAAATCAGTTAAATCTGCGGTCTATGGAGTATCAGCTGACCAAGCTCGCCGCCATCGATATTGGCTCCAACGCCGTGCGCTGCCAGATTTCGGCAGTTTTGTTTTTTCAGGGCCGCTACCGCCTCAAGCGCGTCGAGTACGTGCGCTACCCGCTGCGGCTGGGTGAGGACGTGTTTGCCACCGGCGAAATTCCGCCGCGCAAGGCCGATAAGTTCGTCAAGTTTCTGCACTCGCTCAAGCTGCTGATGGAGGTGCATGAGGTGTCGCACCACCTCATCTGCGCTACCTCGGCCATGCGCACGGCCGCCAACGGTGCCGCCGTGGCCCAGCGAGTAAAAGACGAGCTAGGCCTCGAAATACAAGTTATTGACGGCCAGGCCGAAGCTTCGTACATCAACCGCGTAATCGAGCACGTGCTTGAAGACAACCGCCACTACCTGCACATCGACGTGGGCGGCGGCAGCACCGAGTTCAACATTTACCACGACCGCCGCAAGGTAGCCGCGCAGTCGTTCGAAATCGGCTCTATCCGCCGGATGCAGCAGGAAGAGAGCGGCCGCACGGTAGAGGAAATGAACGGCCTCTGGCAGCGCATGGAGGCCTGGGTGCGCGAAAACGCCCGCCGCTACCACGTTACGCGCGCCATCGGCACGGGCGGCAACATCAATAAGATTTACAGCATGTCGCCGGCCGCGCCCAACAAGCCCGTGACCAAGCGCAGCGTGCAGGCCATCCTCGACCGCCTCAGCGGCCTCACGATGAATGAGCGCGTGAACGTGGCCATGCTCAACCCCGACCGCGCCGACGTCATCGTGCCCGCCGGTCACATCTACCTCTCGGCCATGGACTGGGCCGGCGTCAGCAGTATGATAGTACCCGACATCGGCCTGAAAGACGGTATGTTGCAAGCGCTGTTCGAGCAGTATTTTGACGAAATCAGCCCCACTGTGCATCCCAGCATTTTGCCGGTACCCGACGTGGAAAACGGCCCACTCGTCTAGACCGCAGATTTAACGGATTAAACGGATTTCGCAGATACGCCACCTGCGGTGGCTGACTAAGCTAGCAGGAGTAAATAACAAAGGGCAAGGGCCGCCTTAGTAGGCGGCCCTTTGTCATAAATACCCTAGCCAGCCACCGCAGGTGGCGTATCCGCGAAATTCGTTTAATCCGTTAAATCTGCGGTTATGTCGGCTTCTTGCTCTATTTCGGCTTCCATCAAGGCCTCGCCCTGGCCAAAGTCGTCGGCGCCTTCTTCTACCACCGAGGCCGGTGCCACGGAAGTGGCCGCGGCGGCTTCGGCAGCGGCTAGCTGGCGGCGCTTGGCGGTTTGGTCGTGCAGCAGGGCCAGCAGACCCTCAGGTGTGGCCTGGGTTAGCTGGGCCTCGTCGGGGCGGCGGTAGAACTCGCGGTGAATGTTAACGGCGGGCTCGCCGGACGCGGGCCGCTGGCAGATGTAGGCGCCGTCCTCGCGCATGAGGTAGCTGTTCTGGGTATCGAGCAGGTTGAGCTGCAAGATGTAGATGGCCTCGCGGCGCAGCTGCGGGTTGGTGATGAGAAACAGCGCCTCGATGCGGCGGTCGAAAGAGCGCACCATCGCATCGGCCGAGCCGGCATAGAGGCGTGCCTCGCCGTTGTGATGGAAATAGAACAGGCGCGCGTGCTCCAGGTATTCACCCACAATGCTCTTCACCTCAATGTTTTCGCTAAGGCCCGCGCGGCCTGGCCGCAGGCAACAGATGCCGCGCACGATGAACCGAATGGGTACCCCGGCCTTACTGGCCTTGTAAAACTCGTCAATCAGCTCGCGGTCTTCCAGCGAGTTCATCTTCATCACGATGCCGCTGGCCAGGCCCTTCTTGGCATTTTTGGCCTCCTCGCGTATCAGGTGAATGAGCTGCTGGCGCATGTCGCGCGGGGCGGTGATGAGGTACTCGTAGTCGTCGGGCTGCGAGTGGCCGGTGATTACGTTGAAGAATTCCGACACGTCGTGGCCATACGTGTCGTTGGTCGTCAGCATGCTCAGGTCGGTGTAGAGGCGCGAGGTTTGCTCGTTGTAGTTGCCCGAGCCGATGTGCACGTAGCGCGTCACCTTCTCGCCTTCCTTACGAATAATCATCAGCATCTTGGTGTGGGTCTTGTACTTACCCACGCCGTAGATGACGAAGCAGCCAGCCTTTTCGAGCCGCGCCCCCTCCCGGATGTTGCGCTCCTCATCGAAGCGCGCCTTCACCTCAAAGAGCACCGATACGTGCTTGCCATTCTCGGCCGCCTTGAGCAGTGCGGCCGTCACGCGCGAGTCTTCGGCCAGCCGGTAAATCGTTTGCTTGATGCCCAGCACGTGCGGGTCCTCAGCCGCGCGCTCCAGCAAGCGCACCACCGGCTCAATTGAATTATACGGGTGGTGCAGCAGCACATCGTGGTGCTTGAGGTATTCAAACATGTTGTCCTCCACGCCTTCGGGCAAGCTCAGGGGCAGCACCGGCGCCGGCAGCTTGGCGCCCTTGCCCTTAAAGCCAGGATAACGCAGAATCTGGTTCAACCCCTTCATATCCAGTAGTACTGGGATTACGAAGATATTGCCGTTGTCGATGTTCCAGCGCTCGCGCAGCACGTTCATCAGGTAGGGCGAGGCGTCGGGCTCGACCTCCACGCGCACCACCCGGCCGCGCTTGCGGGTTTTGAGGCCGGTTTGGATTTCCTTGATAAAGTCGCTGTCGATGTCTTCCGATTCTTCGAGCGTGAAATCGCCGTTGCGGGTGATGCGCAGTAGGTCGGCCGACACGATTTCGACGTTGCGGAACAGTTTGGGCAGGTTGGCCCGCACGATTTCCTCAATGGGCACGAACACCACCCGGTCCTTGCGCGTTATTTCGAAAAAGCGCGTCAGGTTCTGCGGAATCTGCACGAACGTGAGGCGCTCTTGGCCCTTATCCACGTCGGGCAGCACGGGCGCGGTGCCCTCGCTAGCCCCGATTTCGCGCGTTACCACCCCAAAGGTCAGCACTTGGTTGATGATGAGCGGGAAGCCGTGGTACGAGTCGTACACCATCGGCGTGAGCAGCGGAAAAACGGTGTTTTTGAAGTAGCCTTCCACCTTTTTCAGCTCTATTTCGGTGAGCTCGCTCATGCGCCGGATGCTGAAGCCGTTCTTCTCGAACTGCGGCTTCAGCTCGTTTAAGTACGTGAGCGATTGGTCGTTCACGAAACGGTGCGCAAAGTCGAGCAGCTTGCGCCGGAAGGGCAATTCGCGCAGCCCCGAGTAATCGACGCGCTCCTTACCGTAATCCAGATAATTATAGAGCGAACCCACGCGAATCATGAAAAACTCGTCTAGGTTCGAGCTGGTAATGCTCAGAAAGCGCAGCTTGTCGAACAGCGAGCGGCCCGGGTCCTTGGCCTGGTCGAGCACCCGGTAATTGAAGCGCAGCCAGCTTAAATCGCGGCTGATGTACTTGCTTTTGCGGATAAGGTCGGCGGACTTGAATAATTTCATAAAGCACGGGGTTTCGGATTTAAACGGATTTTCGGGCCAGGATGGCCGTTGCCCGGCGGGCAAAAAGACCACAAAACCAGCCGGCGCCGCCTCCGAATAAACAAAATAACGACCGGGGCCGAGCCGGCAAGCCCGATATAACAAAAGAATAATGCGCCACCGCGCCAAACCGGCATAACAAATGCTAGCCACGGCGGGCTCACTCGCGCCGCACGCGCCGCGGCAGCGTCAGGAGCAGCACCATGAAGAAGCTGGCTCCCAGGCTATACCACGTAATGACGGGCAGGCCGCGGTAGTAGGGCATTTCGGGCGGGTAGTGGCCTAGCAAGCTTAAGCCCGCGAATAAAATGCTACCCAGCGTGAGCAGGGCCAGCACGGTGCGCGTCACGAGCTGGTCGGCTTTGCGCAGCAGGGTGGTGTAGCCGCTGAGCTCTACTTTCACCCGCAGGTCACCCTTGCTGATTTTGCGCATTATCTGGCGCAGGTCGATGGGCAGCGTTTGCAGCAGGGCCAGCAATTGGGTGCCGGTGTACTCGGCCTCGCTCAGGATATTCTCGGGCGAGTACTGCTCGCGCAGGATTTTGGCCCCGTAGGGCCGCACAAATTCGAAGGTGTTGAAGTTGGGGTGCAGCACCTTGCCGATGCCTTCGAGGATAACCAGCGCCCGCAAAATGAGGAACACGGCGCCCGGCACTTGCAGCTTGTACTGGTAAATAATGCCCTGGAGCGAGTCGGCCAAGTCGCTCATGCTCATGTCCTTCACATCGAGCACGGCGAAGTCTTCGATGAGCAGGCTCAGGTCGGCCTCGAAGGCGCGCATGTCGGGGATGTCGCTGCTCAGGGCCAGCCGCCGGAAATTGAGGGCCATGCTGCGCGCATCTTGCCGGGCCATGCCAATGAACACGCCTGCAAAGGCGTATTTCTGCTGCTTGGTGAGCTTGCCCACCATGCCAAAGTCGATGAGCACCAGCGTGCCATCGGGGCGCACCAGCACGTTGCCGGGGTGCGGGTCGGCGTGAAAAAAGCCGAACTCGAATATCTGGGTCAGGTAGATGTCCATGCCCGTCTCGGCTACGGCCTCGGGGCTCAGGCCCCAGGCCAGCAGCTGGGCCTTGTCGGTTATCTTACAGCCATTTACGAACTCGATAACCAGGATTTTATCGGTACTCAGCTCGCGGTAGGGCCGCGGAATATAGAAGGTGGCGTAGTGCTCATAGAGCTTGCGCAGCTGCTCCATCGCCCGCGCCTCGGAGGTATAGTCCAGCTCCTTGGTCATGCTGCGCTCGAAGGCGTCCACCACGTCCTGGGGGTTGGCCAGCCCCTGGTTGCGCAAAAAAGTACCGGTGAGGCGCACCAGCTCGTGCAGCAGGCGCAAGTCGCCCTCCACCTTATCGCGCACGCCGGGGCGCTGAATCTTCACCACCACTTCCTCGCCCGTGTGCAGGCGCGCCCGGTGCACCTGACCGATGCTGGCCGAGCCCAGCGGCACGTCGTCGAACTCGGTAAACACCTCGGCCAGCGGGCGGCCCAGCTCGGTTTCGATAATGAGGCGCGCATCGGCCACCGGGAAAGGCGGCACGTTGCTTTGCAGCTTCTCAAATTCGTCGATGAGGGCCTGGGGCAACAGGTCGGCGCGGTTGCTCAGGGCCTGGGCCAGCTTGATAAACGTGGGTCCCAATTCCTCGATTATGAGGCGAATACGTTCCCAGCGCGTGGTTTCAAACACGGGGCGGTCGTCGTTTTCGAGCCAGCGGCCGCGGCGGCGCTGGCTCACGAGGCGGCGCAGGGGCGTGTTGGTCACCACGTCCTCGAAGCCGTAGCGCAGCAGCACCTCAGCCACTTGCCGAATCCGGGCCAGGTTAGAAATCGTATTCTTGAAAATCACGAGGTAAGCGGCTTTAAAGCATCTGGGCAGCAGGCCAGCCCGGTAGTTGCACGAATTTTGCAGGCCAGCGCCCGGGCTGCTTTGCAAAGAAAAGCGCCTGCTAGGGCTTGGCCGCCCTGGCCCTACCTTTTGGCCAAATCTACGCCCTACCACCCCGCTCCCACCCCCTCCGTTTTCTTGTCATGACCAATCGCTTACACCTTTTATTCGAGCAGCTCGACCGCGCCACCGAGCGGGCCCTGGCCACGGCCGAGGCGCTGGGGCCGCGTGCCCACACGCCCCCGGTGCCGGGGCAGTGGGCGGCGGCGCAGGTTATTCACCACCTGCTCACGGCCGAAAAAAGCATTGTGGGGGCGCTGCGCCGCACCCTGGCCGCCGACCACAGCAAGTGGCGGCTAGCTACCCTGCGGCACAAAGTGCGGGCCCTGCTGCTACGTCTGGCCCTGCGCGTGCCGGGCCTCAAGTTTAAGGTGCCGCCTACGCTGCCGCCGCCGCCTGACCCGGCTACCATTGCACCGCTGCCCGCGCTGCGGGCCGAGTGGGCGAGCATCCGCCGCGAGTTGGAGCAGGTGCTGCACGAGTTTCCGGGCACCAAGCTGAGCCACACGGTTTTTCGGCACCCGCGCGCCGGCTGGCTCACCATCGGCCAGACGCTGGCTTCGGTGCTCGACCACACGCTGCATCATCAGCAGCAGCTCAACCGGATTAGCAAGGTGCTCAAGTAGCGCCGCCTGCAAGCCTGCGGCGGGGCAGGTACTCGGGCAGCCTCGTAGGCACTGCACAAAAAGCGGGTTACCAGCGCAGGCAAAAGCACCTGCGCGGGTAACCCGTTTTTATGTTTTTATGGAAGGCTTGCTGGCTAGGGCTGCACGGCCATCACCTGGGCCAGCTCGGCGGGCGGCACGGTAAGCTTGCGGCGGTCGAGGTCTATCCAGGCGCCATCGACGGTGACGGTGGCGGCCACGCGGCCATCGGCTTTGTAGATGGTGTGCTCGATGGTCCAGCGGGCGCCGTCGGGGGTACCGGCAGTGGCGCGGCCCTCTACCCGGATTTGCTCGCCGCCGTGCAGCTCCTTAAGGTACTTGGTTTCTTCGCGGAAAAGGATGGGGCCGATGCGCAGCTCGGCAAACTTGCGCACGTCGAAGCCCACGCTGGCTAGCCAGTGCACGCGCTGGTCGGCGGCAAAGTCGGCGTAGGCCGAGTGGCGCATGTGGCCGTTGGGGTCCAGCTCGGCCCAACGCACGGTATAAGTTTGGCTATGAGTCATGTTGTAAAAAGTATAAGCTAGGAAATAGCGGGCTCGAAGCCGCCTACCACGGTGAGGCGCACCAAGTACTGGCCGCTCTCATCTTCGCCCAAAAACTCGGCTTCGAAGCCGGCCTGTCGGGCGGCGTCTTCGAGCAGGGCGGCGTCGATGAAAAGCCAGGGGAACGGCGCGCCGGCCTGGCCCTTGTAGTCGAAGGTATAGGTGACCTCGCCGTAGTACGGGCCGTTGAGGTTGAATACCAGCGCCCCGTCCTCGTCTTCGTAGAGGTAGCTGATGTCGGAGGAAGTGGCCAGAATCTGGCCATCAGGTGCGAGCAGGGTGCGGGCGTGGGCCAGAAATTTATCGAGCCCGTCGAGGGTGCCGGCCAGCCCCAGGCCGTTCATGAGCATCAGGATGGTATCATAAGGGCGCTCCTCTGGGCCGCGCGGGGTCATGATGTCGTGCCGGGCGGCTTGCTGCACGCCGCGCGCCTGCATCACCTGCACGGCGCCGGCCGACTGGTCGATGGCGCGCACGTCGGCAAAGCCCCGGCTTTGCAGCTCCAGGGTGTGGCAGCCGGCGCCGGCGCCCAGGTCGAGCACGCGGCCCCGGCACTCGTCGAGGGCCTGGCGCTCAAGCTCGGGCATAGCCAGCAGGGTGCGGAAGAAGTAGGCGGCGGGCAGCTGCTCGTCATCGGCGGCGCTGCACTGCACGGTGAGGGCAGCGGCGTGCTGTCCGTGCTGGTAGTCGAGCAGGGCCTGGCCGAGGGGGTCGGGGGTGGGGTGTGGCATGGGGCGGCGCGGAACGCGAAAAAGGATGGCCGGCGGGGCAGGTTTAAACGTAAACACCGCCTGACCGGCCGGCAAAGGTCCGGCGGCTTTTTGCTTTTATCTTTTTCTATGGCTGCTCAGCTCAAAAAAGGCCAGCTTCCTACCAAAACCTGCGCCACCTGCGGGCTGCCCTTCGAGTACCGCAAAAAATGGCGCAACAACTGGGCGGAGGTGAAATATTGCAGCGAAAAATGCCAGCGGAATAAGAAAACGAATAATGAATAGTTGCCAGGGCGTAAGTAACTATAATCTCGCTCAGCGTGTCAGACGTTTTTAGCCCGCAGCGGGCACTGAGGGCCACACAGAAGGCGCTGAGGCCGTAGGCCAGTTTCAATCACCCATTCTCTAGCACCCACTACCAATCACCAAAAAATGGCCTCCAACCTCGACTATCTTGCCCCTGACCTTCAGCCCCTCGTGGAAAAAGTAGAAGCCTACCTGGCTGCTGAAAAGGAGCTGCAACAGCTCAACATTGCCGACCGCAACGAGGCTACCCACGATGCCGATGTGGCCGCGGCGGCAGCCCAGTTTGAGCAGCGCCCGCCCACCGGCTCGTTCGACCAGCACGCCGACGAGCTGGCCCTGAAGCAGCAAGACGCCCAGGAAGCCGTGGCGCAGCTGCGCCAGGACATCATTGGCCTGCTGCCCACCCGCAACGAATGGGTGAAGGTGAACCTGGGCTACGGCCCCAGCCGCGTGGGCGCCTGGAGCGTGCCAAACGCCGACGGCACGAACGCCGAGCACTACGAAGTGCGGGTGGTGTTTTAGAATGAGTAATTGGAGCAATGGGAGTAGTTGGCGTAATGTCGTTCGGTGAGATAGAACGACATTACGCTAACTACTCCCATTGCTCCAATTACTTTAATGGCCCGCGTCCCAGTCGTAGCCTAGCTCGGCCCAGTAGTCGGCGGGGCGCTCGTCGGCAAAGGCGATAGTACCGATGCGCTTGAGGTGCTTGATGCCGTACTTGAGCGGCGTGACGAGGCGCAGCGGAGCGCCGTGCGCCAGGCTCAGGGGCTCGCCGTTTATCTCGTAGCAGAGCAGCGTTTGGGGGTGAATGGCGCTGTGCATGTCGAGGCCCACGTAGTATTCCTCGTCGGGCGTGACGAGGCTGACGTAGGGCGCCAGGTCGGCGGGTGGGTTGGCGCTGTCCTTGAGCGGCTGGCCGCTACGGCTGGCCAGCGGGTACTTGGCCAGAAAATCGGCGAAGCGGGCGCCGGCCCAGTTCACCTTGATGCTCCAGCCCTCGATGCACTTGAGCTCGGTAGTCATCTCGACGCGGGGCAGGGCTTTGATATCGGCCAGGGTAAACGCCTGGGGCTTGCCGCCGCCGTAGGGCTGCACCGCCAGGCGCCAGGCTGCCAGGTCAATATCCGATTCCAGGCCCGCGCTGCCGTTGGTGCGCACCTGGGGGGCACCCTGGCTGCGGGCAAACTCGGGGGCCAGCCGCGTCTCGCGGAAGTAGGCGGCCGAGAGGCGGCCATTGGCATCGAGCACACGCCGGAAGGGCGCGGGCGTGCCTTCGGCGTCGGGGGCATTGAGCAGGTAGCGCCAGCCCAGCACGCCCGCCACGCCCGCCAGCCCCAGGCCGATAAACGAGCGCCGGGTGCGGCGCGCGGCCTCGCGGGCCAGCGGCGAGCTGGGCGGCAAGGTCAGGTTTTCGCCGTCGGGCGAGGGATGCGGCGGAATAGGTTCTTGGGGGGCAGACGTCGGTTCCAGAGCCATAATGCGGATATGCTAGCGGGTAAACAATTAGGCCTGGGTATCGGGTTCGCGCTGGGCCAGCGGCGGGCTGCCTGCGCCGGCGGGCACGTCGGCCACCTCAAAGCCGGCCACCATTGAGCGGAAATTATTCCAGCCGGCGCGGCCTACCTGCGCTACGTGCACCACGAAAAACAGCACGTAGCCAATGGTGAGCACGAAGTGCTCGACCCGCGCCGCCTCGTAGCCACCCAGCCCCTGCGTGAGCCAGCCAAATTGCACGGGCTTGTAAATTGCCAGCCCGGTGAGCAGCGAGCCCAGCCCCATGAGGATAACGGCGGTGTAGGCGATGCGCTGGGCGCCGTTGTACTTCTGCACCAGCGGGGCAGTTTTGCGCAGGCCCAGGTCGTGCAGGGTCACCTGCCAGGCTTCGCGGAAGGAATGGCGGTTGGGCAGCAGGTAGCGCCACTCGCCCGAAATGAGCGTGTAAAGCACGTAGAGCAAGCCATTTATAAAAAACACCCACATCAGCAGGAAGTGCCAGGCCATGCCCTGGGCCAGCTTGTGGTCGAGGTGTACCATGTCGTAGAACGACTGCGGGAAGAACTTGTAGAGCGTGGTGTTGCCCCAGCCGATGCGGTACACGTCATTGGCCCAGTATATCCAGAGCCCGCTCCAAATCATGAGCATGAGCACCGGAAAATTGACCCAGTGAAACCAGCGAATGGCCAGCGGGTGCTTCTCAACAAGTTTTTTCATAAGGGGGAAACGGGGCGGAGCCCACAGCGCGGCTAGCCTGGTGGGCGCCCTCCTAACACAGGAAGGCGGGCCGCAAAGTTCGGCTAGTATGTACGAGGCAAGCGGGCGCCTGGGCTTTAGGGCTGCTGGTATAGCACGCCGCCCTTCATCACGAGGCGCACCTGGCGCAGGGCTTGCACCTGCTGGGTGGGGTCGCCGGCCACGGCCACGAGGTCGGCGAGCAGGCCGGGGGCCACGCGGCCGCGGTCGGCAAGGTGAAAGAGGCGGGCGTTGCCACTAGTGGCCTGGCGCAGCACCTCCAGGGGCGCGAAGCCGTAGTCCTGCACCAGCAGCTCCATTTCGAGGGCGTTATCGCCGTGCGCAAACACGCCCACGTCGCCGCCCAGCGCAAACGTGACGCCCGCCTGGCGGGCGGCCTGCACGGCGCGGTGCTTTTCCGTGATGCGCGGCGGGTCGGCATCCTGGCCTTTTACCCAGCCCCGGTAGCGCGCAATGGCATCGGAGGCCGCCACCGTGGGGCACAGCGCCACGCCGTGCGCGCGCATCAGCTTGAAGACTTCGGGCGTGCCACCGTCGCCGTGCTCAATGGTCTCAACGCCGGCCAGCACGGCGCGGCGCATACCCTCGGCGGTGCTGGCGTGGGCCACCACGCCGCGCCCGGCGGCGCGGGCGGTTTGCACTACCAGGGTTAGCTCTTCAATTGAATACGTGGCCTGGGCCGCGCCGCCGGGGCCCCAGCGGTAGTCGGCGTACACCTTCACCACATCGGCTCCGTGGCCGATTTGCTCGCGCACGGCCCGCACCAGGTTGTCCACGCCATCGGCCTCCTGAGCACCCTGGGGCACGTCTTCCACGGCGGCCAGGTGGGGGCCGTAGCTACCGGTGGCTACCAGGGCCCGCGTGGCCACTAGCAGCCGCGGGCCCGGAATAATACCTTGGTCGATGGCCTGTTTGAGGCCCACGTCGGCGTAGCCGGCCCCCTCGGTGCCGAGGTCGCGGGCGGTGGTGAAGCCGGCTTGCAGGGTTTTTTGGGCGTGCACGGTGGCGCGGGCCACGCGCAGGGCCAGCGGCTCGGTCAGCACCTGGTCGTTCCAGTTGGCTTCGTTGTAGGGGTGCAGCAGCAGGTGCGAGTGGCCCTCGATGAGGCCGGGCAGCAGCGTGAGGCCGGGCAACTCCAGGGTGCAGGCGCCTGCGGGGGCCGCCAGGCTGGCGGCCGGACCAGCGGCGGTTATTCTCTCCCCCTCTACCAGCACCGCCCAGCCAGGGTGCAGCCTTTGGCCATCGAACACGGCGGCGGGGCGCAGCAGGGTGGCCGGGGGTGGGCCGGGCTGGGCCCGCAGCGAAGTAGCAAGCAGGCAACAGCCCAGAAGTAGTCGGTACACCATGGATGGCTAGCGGCAGTTTAATGAACCAGCAACATACAACGCCCGCGCCCGCTGCGTCCTTCCACCAACCGCTTTTTTTGAGTAGAAGTATCATTTGCTTGCCTAAGCGAGCCGGGCAGGCCCGGTGGCTAGCCGGGGCGCCCCGCCGACCTGCGCACGGCTTGCCGCTGCTGCCCTCAGGTACCCGCAACCTGCCTGAAGCGAGTTAAAAGCTGCTGTGCAAGTAGTTGCAAAGATGCCTCCTTACATCTCGTCGTCTATCGGGCTCAACAGCGACGAGTTGCCAGTATGCTTCTTTGCGACTACCAGTATTCTGTAATTACCTGTATCTTTAAGCGCGGGCCTGCTTGGTTGCTTCGCCCATCCTTTTCCACCACTTTTCCTTTTCCCATGCAACAGCTTCGTTTGCTCGCTCTCAGTCTCATTTCGCTCGGGGCCACGGCCGCCGTGCCCACCAGCAGTTCGCTGCCCACCCAGCAGGCTAGCCGTAGCAGCTACCAGGACGGCTACAACCAGGGCTTGGCCGAAACCACCAGCAACAAGTGCCTCGATGGCAACAACTTCGAGAACAACTACGCCACGTACTACCGGCCCCGCGCCGAGCAGAACTACCAGAACGACCCCTCCGATTACTCCCAGGGCTACCTCGATGGCCAGGATGCGGGCTATAATACGCCCGTTATGTGCCAATAGTCAGCCCTGCCAGCTACCCCAAAAAAGCCCCGCTGCCTGTGCAACGGGGCTTTTTTAGGGTCAACTAATACCCGCCAGCGCACCCGTTGAGGCTTGGCACTAGCCTTTCGCGCCTGCCTGCGCCGGCCCGCTAGCCTAGCCGGCTGCCTTGTGGCGCGGCTCACCCCTGAACCTTCATCGAATACACCGCCAGTACCCAAATCGCGCCTTTTCGCATAGCCGTGGAAACTACTTAGTTTAGGAGAGTGACCGCAAATTAATAGTAATAAAAACTGATTTTATTGACCGAATTCGTTTAAGCAGAGTATAAAGGTCATGTCCCTTCCCACTCGTTTTCTGGCCCTAATCGCCACTTTCCGCGCCTGGCGGCGGGCGCATCTTGCTGCCATGGCGCAGGCAGTCCCCTACCCGCTCACGCCGGAAGAGTGGCGCTTGATTCAGGAAGAAGAAAGGGTGCGCGACCAGGCCCTGGCCGCATCCGCTGAGGCAAAGCACTGGGCTGCTACCAGCGGCCGGCTGGCAGCCAATTACTTAGGCAGCGGGGCACCCCTGTAGCAAAGCGCAACGCAACGGCCGGCACCAAGTGCCGGGAGCCACGCACGCCAGCCCCCAGCCGTAGCAACGGCCCACAAAAAAGCCTCGCTGTGGCGAGGCTTTTCAGGTGCTTGGCGTATTCGTTCGTGGCATACCGGCAATCAATTTATGCGGATAAATGAGCAGTTGGGTACAGTGCGCCGCCGCGTGTGCGCCGCACCAGGCGAGGAATACGCGAAGCAGTTTGGGAGCGCTTCGTAAACAGTATCAGGCAGATTACCCCTACCAGGGGCCCCAGGGTGAGCGTGCACACTAGGTGCAGTTGCCAGTATTGAGAGGCGCTTAGGTGCCAGTGCTGGGCAAGCGCTTGCAAAATGTGGTGCATAATGAGAAAAATGAGGTGGTGAGTGACCACTTACTAACGACTTTGTTCCACAAATAGTTTACAACTATTGGCTGTGAGTTGAGACTTCTCAAGGCACCCTCGCCGCGCTGGCTGGCTACTTGCCCAGTTGCTCGTTGAGCCCAGTGCGATTAGGCAGCAAAAACGCCCGAAGCAACTGAAATAACTGGGTATCAGCCGGACTCAGGCCGGCCTGCTCCGCGTGCAGCTGAGCAGGCGAGATGTAGCCGGCAAACTCCAGAAACTGCTCGGGCACCAACGGGTGGTACGCCATGTGCCAGTCGGCGAAGGCGCGCCCCTTGATAGCTCCATCAGCGTAAGTCACCACCTCGTGGTGGCGCGGGTCTTGGCAAATGCGGGCGTAAAGGCTGTGGATGGTTGCCGCATCACCCTCCAGCACCTGCAAAAACTGGTCGTTGCCGTAGAGCAGAATGCCCGTCAGCCCGTGCGCCGCGTTGAATTGGCGGGCTTGCGCAAGCAGCTGCTCCAGTTGGGTTCCGGTTAGGGAAGCAGTAGCCTGGCCAAAATAAATGAGCTGGTGCATTGGGAAAGAGGTACGTTGCAGCGCGCCGGCAGGATGCAGAGCAGCAGTGCACACGGCTAGCCAGGCCAGTGGGGCTACCGGAGCAACGCCCAGCACACGGGCGGCCTTATCTTCGTGCATGGGTAACATACTGGGCTGGGGCCTACTGAGCAGCCTGGTGGCGCTGCCGCCGGGCTTGCTGGTCTGGGCCTTTTTGCGGCCCCGCAGCCGGGTGCTGCAAGTGGGGCAGGCACTCGGGATGCTGCCGTGGTGCCTCCTGCTTTTCGCCTACGGGAGTGAGCTGTTTTATTACAGCCACACCCCGTACTTATTGCCCGTTGCCTACGCGGTAGTGCCCCTGGCCCTGCTGCTCAATGGCCTCACCCGGGCCCGGCTGGCGCAGCGGCCTGGTGCGTACCGGGCCTGGGTGGGGCTAGCCCTCGCCGGGCTGCTGGGCTTGCTCGCCCTGCCAGGTCAGTGGCTGCTGCTCATCCCTACCACCGCGGGGCAGGAGGTGGCGCACGCCGGGCTGACGCTGGGGCTCAACCTATTGGCCTGGGGACTGCTCGGGCGCCTGCTGGCCGCCCGGCACAGCCTGCGCCCGTGGCTGTGGCAGCCCTGGTGGCACGCCCCCACGCTGGCGGCCGCCGTGGCCATTGGCTGGTGGGCCCTCGAAACCGGCCTGCTGGAGCTAGGTAGCCGCCTGGCCCATCCCTATTACTGGCGGTGGCAGTTTCCGTGGGCCACGGCGCTGGGGCACCTGCTGCTGGCGGCCAGCCTGCGCTGGGTAGCGGGCGTGGTGGTATTGCGCTGGGCCCGCCCCAGGTGGGGCGCGGGCCCAGTGGGTGCCGGGCGCTAGCCTGCTTTAGCAGAGGGCGCCCGGCGGGGGGGCGCTTCGCGCCACTGCCACACAACAGGGCTAGCTACAGGCTCTCAGCGCCACTACGCCGCCGTGAGTGGCGCAGTTAGCGCTAGCGCCAACTGCGCCACCTGCACGCACAAGCCGCCAGCTCGTTGTCAGCCAGTAGCTATACAGCGTGGTTAGGAAAGCCGCACTGAAAGCATTGTTGCTGAACAGCAGCTCGCCCGGCAAACCGAGCCAATTGGAAAAGTAGGCTAGCTGGTGGGATAAAAGCCGGTAGTCCTCGCTAAAATCAACCGACATAATACCCTAATCGACTAAGGCATAATACTTCAGCAAGCGGTAGAGCTTGAGGCTGATGAAGGCGAGGGCAAACCACCACAGCGGCGGTAGGTGGTGGCGGCCATCAGCCCAAAAAAGGCGGCGTGAAGCCCCCGAAACCAGTAGTACTTCGGATGCCCCTGGTAAAGGTGCCAGGCGCTGCCATAGGGCGAAAAGAAAAGGTGGCTCAGCAGCCCGGCCGCGATGAGCACGGCAAAGCCCAGCCACCAGCGCCGCAGCATCAGCAAGTCTTTTTGCATTAAGAAAGGAAACGGAGCCGGCGCCCACCGGCCGGCGGGCAAACGTACTGCCCCAGCCACTTACAGGCGCCGGAGCTCGCCCCCACTGGCCGGGCGGCGGCTCAGCGCGGGGCCGGCACCGTGGCGTTTACCGTGGTGCTGGGTATCCGGATGGTCAGCAGCCGCCACGCCCAGCCCTGGCGCCGCAGCACTAGCGTCGAGCCGGGCGAGCCAGGCGAAGAAGGGACCGTGGTAAAAAGGTAGCGGTCGGGGGCGGCGTACCGGCCCGCACCGCCCTGGCCGCCCCACAGCCCCAGGGTTGGGGCGCGGTAATCCCGCAGGTAGGGCTGCACGCCGTGCGGGGTCGCCGTCTGATTCAGGCCCAGCATCGACAGCCCCGACACCAGCACCGGGCCGGCGGCGGGGTCGGGCGGGCCCAGCAGCTGTGCGAGCATATCGGCCTGCATGGCCGGCACATCTACCAAGCGCCCAAACGCCGGGCCATCGTTGGCGTCGGCTGCCACTTTCAGCTGCCCCAGCAGCCGCTGCGGGCCGGTATAGAGCCAGTAGCTGCCCGCCAGCACCGCCAGCAGCAGAATGAGGAGAAGCTTGCGCATAAGGGAGCGTAAAAATAGTGCCGGCTAGCCTGTGGTTTGCCGCCGCAGTTTTCGGCGCGGGCGGGTAGCCAGCCAGCCTAGGCGGCGCGTACTTTGCCCCCATGAAACACTGGCGCTACCTGCTCCCCGTCTGGTTTGTTGGCCTCGGGCTGCTGGCTGGCTACTACAAGGCCGTGCGGGCGGCCCCGGCACCCAGCCAGGCGCCAACTTCGGCGCAGCAGGCGCGGGCACTGCTTGCCCAGGCTCCGCGGGCCAAACCCAGGCCCCGTTCCGCCGCTCGGTACTTGGGCTACCACCGCTACCGGGGCACGGAGCTGGGGCGGCCGGCTATTCTCGAAATAAATACTAGATGGGTCGCTAACCCTGGCTATTTCGACTGCGAGAGTGCCTATTACTACCTCAACTCGGGCGTTTCGCACCCGCTGCAAGTCGTTTCCTCCCAGCAGGAGCGCGGGCACCGGACCACCCGGCCGCCGCTGGAACTGACCACCGACGACCAGCGCTGGCGGGCCACGCAGCCCCTGGGGCCCGTGCTTACCGGCACCTGCTTCTCGGACCGCGGCCGCCGGCTGGGCTCTTTTTCTCTGCGCGAAAACTACGCCGGGGCCGTACGCTACGAGCTGCTGGAAGAAGAATCGCACGAGCAGCCGGGGGTTGACCGGGAGGGGCGCCCGGATAAGTCATCGCTGACTTTCACCTACCTGCATTTGCTCGGGCCCGACAACCTGCGCCCGGCGCTGGCCCGGTGGCAGTGCCCCACCCCGGCCCGGCGCCGGCGGGCCCGCCGGGCTCTCGCCGCCTGGTTCACCCCCACGCGCGCCGACCCCACCCTGTGGCTGGATAAGTCGCTGACCATTACGCTCAACGAGGCCGGCCTACTGGCCTACTATACCCTCCAAGACCGCGCCCTTCGCACCACTACGCACGGCTGGGTAACCGTGCAAAACTACCTACTCGACCTGCGCACCGGGCAACCCCTGCACCTGGCCAGCCAGCTGCGGCCCGGTGCCCAGCTACCGCTGCGGCGCCTGCTCACGCACCACGCCCGGCGCGACACGGCCGCGCACGTCCTGGGCGATTTTCTGCATGGCAAAGGCAAGAGCCAGCTGCTGCCCCTGCCCCCGGAAGATTTTCTGCTGTACCCGCACGGCTGCACCGCCTACTACGGCCCCGGGGGCTCACACGATGGCAACGCCTCGTCGTTTGAGGAAACCATCTCGTGGGCCGAATTGCGCCCACTGCTGCGCCCCGGCAGCCCCCTGCTGCGCCTCGTGCGGGCGCGGGGCCTGTAACCGCGCGGCTAGCCTCCTTGCCCCAGCTAGCCCCTACGCAAAAAGCCCCGGCTTTAAGGCCGGGGCTTTTTGCGTAGGAAGCAGACGTATTGCTAGTAAGAGTGCCCGCTGTAGATACCGTCGGCGTAATAATCCCAGTACAGAACCAGGTTGTCATTGTCCGTAGTTCGGGGCTGCGCCCGGTAGTAGTTGGCATACTCGTTGGCGCGCTGGCCCTCCGCTTCGCAGGCGGCCGTGCTGTTATTGGCGCCAAAGGCATAGCCCCGGCTATAGCCCGTGTCGGCCCAGCAAGACGCGTCGGAGGCAGCGCAGCCGGTGTAAACGGGGGGTGGGGTGGTCTGGGCCAAGCCAGCGGTGGGGTTGGCAAACAGCGCCAGGCCGCAGGCCGCAACAAAAAATGCGAGCTTTTTCATGGAAAAGAAGGGGGTGGGTTAGGTCAGCAAAATTGCTCATCTACCTTGCCGCCCGCAAGGACAAAGCGCCCGTTTTTGTGACAATAACTTCTTGTATCGCAATCGATTGCTATTTGTGCTTGGCCACCCGCCCCCACCTACCGCAACCGTAGCCGGTAGCCCACGTAGCCGCAGCAGTATAAGAATACAACGCTGGCTATGAGCAAGGTGCGCGGGCAGCTGCCACTTGGCAGGCTAAATCCCCTTCCGTGACATTGCACCCAGCCCCGCAAACGTGGCCACAGCCGCCGCAGCTAGCCAGCCGCTTGGCACTGCTGCGCCAGCCCCGCAGGCAGCGTGCGGGGCCTATATCGCGGCCAGATTTGGATTGGAGCGGGGCGCTGGCGTATCTTTGACCCAATCAACCGGATTAAAGGCAGCGAAAGGGCTATCACTTTCGCCGTTTATATTAAGAACTGGCTCCTACCAAGTAGCGGGCGGTCTGCCCTGGCCTTTTGGCCAGCCAGCCCACGCGTTGCGCAGTATTTAGCCAAGTTTTCGGGGTGTAGCGTAGCCCGGTATCGCGTCTGCTTTGGGAGCAGAAGGTCGTAGGTTCGAATCCTGCCACCCCGACATTTTTACTGATGGATTTGACCCCATAGCTCAGCTGGATAGAGCAGCTACCTTCTAAGTAGCCGGTCATTGGTTCGAATCCAATTGGGGCCACGCTTTTTAGCTTGCCCACTGGACTTGCAACAGCATCAAAAAAGCCCCTGCCGGCCTCGGCAGGGGCTTTTTTTGCATCCTAAAATACCGGCAAAAAGGCGCCCGGAAACTAGGCAAAATGGAGCTAAAAGAGTACCTTTGGATGTTCTCTTCCTGACCGTATTTCCGGTCGGTTTAACCCCCTCTCTCGCATGAGTGAAGTAGTAGAAAAGAAAGCCCCTGCCGACTACTCGGCCGATAGCATTCAGGTGCTGG
>Ga0160428_1000558_pt1 | contig 39480 bp, 48 predicted proteins | sample SolpanmetagenomM_FD_108198 | JGI IMG/M metagenome (GOLD analysis project Ga0160428, IMG submission 108198) | Solar panel surface microbial communities from Lawrence Berkeley National Laboratory, California, USA - M | ecosystem: Engineered > Built environment > Solar panel > Unclassified ... | reverse complement strand
GTGCGCCGGGCTGCGTGGTGCGTCACTTCGAGCGGCCAGCCTAGCACGGCCCCAATTTCCTTAAGCGCCCGGTTGGTGGGGGCATTTTCGTAGCAGGGAATACCGCCCGCGCTGGCGTACTTGCGCAGCAGGGCCACCGCGCCGGGCAGCAGTGGCAGGTTAAAAGCGGTGCCGGTTTTGGTGCGCAGCATCTGGAGCCAGCCGCCAGGCGTCTGCTCAGTGGCCAGCGTGAACGCCTTGAGGTCGGCCCACGCCAGGCCAGTCCAGCAGCAAAAGAGAAAGCTGTCGGCCACGCGCTGCAAATAGTCGCTGCCGAAATGGTGCGCGGCCAGCGCGGCCACCTGCTCCACTTCCAAATAAATCAGCTCCTTTTCAAATGTCTTCGGCGGCGACCAAGCCGCCAGGGGGTTTACCGCGAGCCATTCTTGGTTGATGGCGTAGTCGAGCACCTGGCTCACCCAGCCCACCACCTTGCCCGCGTAGGCCGGCCCGCCCTTGCCCCTGGCGGCCCCGGCGTAGCGCCCAGCCGTTGCCGGCCGCGAGCTGATAAGCTCGGCCAGGGCATCGGCGTGCTTGGCGGTGAATTTGGCCAGCGGCATGTGCACGTGCTGCGCCTTTTTGAGGTATTCCTGGAGCAGGCCCAGCCGTACCTTGTACTTGGTAATGGTGGCCGCACTGAAGCCGGATTTATCCCAGGCGGGCGCATCGGCTGGCCGCACCTGCTTCTGGCGGGCCGCAATGAACAGCTCAGCCGCCTGCAACAGCGACGGCGCGGCCTTTCCGAACGCCTTGAGGGCCTCGGCCACAGAATGGGCATCGTGGGGCAGTCCTTTCGCCTCCAGCTCCGTGCGCAGGCTCCGCAGGCGCTGGTAGAGGGTGGTGAGCGTGTCGTTGTCGGCCTGCACATCAGCCGAGTCGCCGGCCAGGCGCTGCACTGGCGCGTTTTGCCAGCTGCGCGGCGTGGGCCGGCCGGCCACTACCGGCGGCCAGGCCGCAATGCCAGTCGAGAACGGCACGGCCTCAATGCCCCCGGTGGTCAGGGTGCAGTAGACCGTACCCGGCTGGCCAGCCTTTTTAGAGCGGCGCAGCCAGAAGCGGATATCCATGTAGTCGAAACTCGGAAAAGGTGTACAGAAGCGGCGGGCGGGCATGACTACTCGGGTACTGCCAGGGAAATCCGTTGTACTGCGCGTCGTTGCCGATGGTGGGGCGGCTGCCTAGCCGCACGCGGTGCGCAATCCCGAAAGCTGGAAGTGGCTTGAGAACGCGCACCTTAGCCCCATGTTGCTAATTTCATTGGCATGAAAAGCCAATGAATTGAGAATGAATGGCAAAAAAAATACCCCCGCCTGGTAGGGCGAGGGTGCTAATTGTGGCTCCGCTGGGGTCAATAACCTGACGCTTAACGTGCTTACAATTAGCAGCTTACCCGTTGTCTACCGATTTAGGTACTGGTAGGTGTATGCTACGGGCAAAAAAAAGTAGCTCAGCTTAGGCAGCGAGTTGGGTGCTGACCTGCTGGCCAGCACCGAACAAGCCCGCTAAGGCTGCACCTAAACTACTTGAGGACTTTCCCAGCATTTCCCAGAGCCGTGCGTTCTCGGCTTTGAGGAATTCATTTTCAGACTTCAGCACCGCATTGACCGCAGCGTCCACCGTGTCCTGCGCACTGGCGAAGCGGCCAGCTACCGTGGCAGGGCGCTTTGCCAGGCTCTCAACCTGAATACTGTCCACGCTCACACCCAGCGCCTGGGCCAGCTTGGCTAGCGTGGTGCGGCGCGGGGCCTCTACCTCGTTATTCTCCAGGCGGGAAATCTGTGGCCGACTGATGCCCGACTTGTCGGCCAGGTCTTCCTGCGTGAGCCCCTTGGATTCGCGCAAGGCAGTAAGGTGCTGACCTAATGTCTTTTCCATGATGAGGTGAAAAAATATTGTTGTAGGCTTAGAAACTATTGTAGGTTTTTGTATCTTTGATGCATCATTAATCGTTTGCACATCAAGAGGGCTTTGTAGCTCATTTTAACTACAACGCACTACAAAGGTTGCAAAGGATTTTTAATTATCAGCAATATGGCCAGCAATAAAAATTTACCGACTGAGCACACGCAGCCTACTTACGTGGCGCAAATGAGCACTTTACGGCTACAATTGAATGGCCGGCCTTATTGCAAGGCTGTAAAAGAACTAGTTCCAGAACTGACCAAAGCGCAAATTCACGGCGCCGTGGCAGGCAGAAATGAAAACGAATTAGTATTGGCCGCTCTAAAAATCGTGGTGGCTGACCTGGATAGGGCTGAAAAAGCCAGCCAGCAACGCCTGTTGGAGCTAAATGAAAAGTTACAGGGAATGGAGATGATAGGCTGAGGCTAAAAAAATTTCTTTTGCTTTGTGCGCTTTGTAGCTTTTGTAATGCTACATTTGCACAACTACAAAACGCACAAACACCCCTCCCCAATGGCCACTACCTCCACCGTCCCCACTGCCGCCAGCCTGCTGGCCATCCTCAACAACCCCGAGCGCGTGAGCGAGCAGGATATCAAACAGGCTAAGAAAGACCTGAAGCGCTGCTACCCGCAGATGTGGGCCGTGTGGCAGGAGCACAACGGCTAATGCTCACCCACGCAGGCCTCTTTTCCGGCATCGGCGGCTTCTCGCTGGCCGCCGAGTGGCTGGGCTGGCAAAATGTATTCGAGGTCGAGCTAGACCCCTTCTGCCGCCAGGTGCTCCACAAGAATTTTCCTCACTCCCAACTCTTTACCGATGTCTGCACATTCGACGGGCTCCCTTTTCGCGGAAGACTTGATGTGCTCTCCGGAGGCTTCCCCTGCCAGCCCTTCAGCTCCGCAGGGCAGGGGCTTGGCACAGCCGATGCTCGGGCCCTCTGGCCGCAAATGCGTCGCGTCATTCGGGAGGTTCAGCCGCGCTACGTCGTGGGCGAAAACGTTCGCGGCCTGCTTAGTAACGACGGGGGGCTGGCATTCGAGCAGGTGTGTGCTGAGCTGGAAGCTGAAGGCTACGACGTTCAGCCGTTTCTACTTCCAGCTTGCGGTGTCGATGCCATCCACCGCCGCGACCGCTTTTGGTTTGTGGCCCACGCCCACCACGGACGCGGCCAACGGGAACCGCAGCAAGCCTTATGCGCAGGGCGGGATGCCGCTGACGCTGGCCGTGCACCTGCTGCCGACGCCGACCTGCAACGATGCAAAGAATGCTATACCAAGTGCTTGCCAAGCCAAGAGGAATGCTCCTGGCTTGGCAATAATGGCCCCGTTGCTGCTCCCCACTCCAGTAGCGGGCAGTGCGCTGCTGCCGACGCCGCAGGCCAACGATGCCAAGCACAACCGGCCCGCACCCTCGGAACTGGCCAAGCCCCGCACCCACCCGATGCTGCATACCACGCTGGGGGGCTCACTGAACCCGCGCTTTGTGGCCCAGATGATGGGCTTCCCAGCCGATTGGTGCGAACTGCCAGCCCCCGCGCTAAACAGCTAAAAGCCTACGGCAACGCCATCGTGCCGCAGGTCGCCTTCCAGATTTTTCAAGCTATTCAGGCCACCCTCTCCACTCCTTATTAGTATGTCACTCGACGACTTCACCACCGCCGCCCTGGCCATCCTGGCCGCCACGGGCAAAGCTGACTTTGAGGTAGAGGCGCAGATTACGCGCCGCCGCTCGGGCAGCTTCAATTACTGGCTGACCACCTGGGACCCCTGCGCGAAGCGCAACCCGCTCGACTGCCATTTCTCGCTGAGCTACGGCGACACGGGCGAAGAGGTGCTGGGCAAGTTGGCGCAGAAAGTAGGCACTACCTACCCGCTGCCCGCTGTGGTATTCGCCACCGGCACCCAGAAAGAGCAGCTTATTAGCCTCTACAACCACCACCAGGTGAAGCCCTGGGAGAAGACGAAGATGCTAGTGAGCATCGACCGCTACACCGAGGCCCAGGCCACCGACATGCTGGCCGACGGCCCGCTCTCCTTTCGCCAGGAGCTGCGGCGGCGTGAGGCGGTAGGGCGCGGCTATGCCGTGATGGGGAGTGTGGAAATGGTACCCCCCACGGCCCAGGCGCAAGCGGCTTAAGTCTTATGGCTACTTCCCTCGCCTCGTTGCTGCCCCACGGCGCCATTCAGCAAATCGCCAACAAGCTCGGCCTCGGTAAGCAGGCCGTGAGCAAGGCCCTGCGCAAACAGCGGCCCGGCCACCCGGCCGTGGTGGAGGCCCTGCGGCTGGCCCATGAATCGGGCGCCTTCGAGGCCGCCCGCGACCTCGCCACCCTTGCGCCCGCTTAGCCTGATGACTACCACCCGCGCCCCTTAGCGGCAGCCCGCCACCGCACTACGAAACCTACCCAAATCTCACAAAAACCGCCTACGGGCAAACCCGCAAAATCATGACAGCTTCTTTCGTTCCCGCAAATTATGTAGCGCCCACCTCGGGCGGTGGCGACTTCACCAAACTGGCCGACGGGGCCAACAGCCTGCGCATCCTCTCTGAATTGCCGCTTATCGGCTGGGCTTATTGGAACACGGCGGGCAAGCCCGTGCGCTCGCTGGAGCACCCTGGCCAGCCGGCTGACATCCGAATCGGCACCGATGGCAAACCCGAAAAGGTAAAAGAGTTCTGGGCAATGGCCGTCTACAACATCGGCACCAAAAAAGTAGAGCTCTGGGAAGTAACCCAGGCGCAGATTAAGGATGCCATCATCTCGCTGAGCCGCGACGCCGATTGGGGCCACCCGATGGGCTACAGCCTGAAAATCACCAAGACGGGCCAGAAGCTGGAGACTAAATACTCGGTGATGCCCGGCAAGCCGGCGCCGCTGCCCGCCGATGTGCAGGCGGTAGTCGATGCCAGCCCCGTCAACCTGATGGCGCTCATCGATGGCGGCAACCCCTTCGACACCCAGCCTAAGCCAGGCGCAGCGCCCACGCCCGAGCAGGCCAAGAGCCTGGCCCCGGTAGACGATAACGACCTGCCTTTCTAAGCTGCCCTAGCCCATGACTGCCAGCGAGTTTGCCGACTTCGTGCTCAAAAATCTGGACTGCGATACGTGGTTCACGCCGGGCACCCTTAGCCGCCGACTCGCTGGCATTCGCGGCCAGCAGCTCACGGCGGCCGGCCTACTGGCAGCGCTGCGGCGCGCGGGCTGGCTCACGGCCCACCCCACTTACCCCGATACCTACGTGCTCAGCAGCTGCTGCTGGCTGAGCGAAAAGCCAAAAGGCCCCACAGGAACAAGCTGCGGGGCCTCTCAAAAAATTGCCCATTCATAATTCAGAGCCCTACAAAGATAATGAAACTCCGTCCTGAACGCCTAGCCAAATTACTAGAAGAGGTTGCGCATGAGCGCTTATCGCTTAGTGCTGGCAGCCCATCCGATGCTGAAATAGGTCGAGCAAAGCTCTCTGACTTAGCAGTACACTATATCCCTGAACTAGTGCATGAGGTGCAGCGCCTAGCCACTACCCCGCCCGCCCCGCTGGCCGACGCCGCGCTGGCGGAGCTGGAGGCGCTGGAGCAACGGGCTACCGCTGGGCCGTGGGTTATAAATACTAATCCTAAAAAATGGGTAGGCAACAACAGCAGCGATGCAGTTTGGGCTGATAACCGGGATAATGATGCCGCTTTCGTGGCCGCTGTGCGTAACGCCCTGCCTTGCCTGCTGGCGCGGGTGCGGGCAGCGGAGGCGAAGCCCGATTATAAAGACCCGTCTGTGCAGCGCCAGCTGGATTTGGAGGCTACTCACCGCCTTTTTCTGCGGGGCCTGATAGGCGCAACTAAGCGCGATGAACTGCGGGCACGCATCGAAAAAGCATTTGAGGCTACCCAAACGGTGAAAGGAGGCCAGCCCAATGCTTAGTGCCAAAATCCACGCCGCCGCGCTCGCCCACGCCCGCCTGCTGACCACCGACCACAGCGAGGCCGCGCTCACGCCGCTCGTCGATACCTACGAAACGGCCTACCACCGGGGCTTCCACGACCGGCCCAAGGCCGCCAACTTCCCGCTCAGCGGCCAGCGCGCCTTTCTGCGGGTGCTGGCGCCCTACCTGGCTGAAGGTATTGACATCTACCACCCCGCCACCGGCCGCTACGGCAAGCTCAAGGGCCTGCCCGCCACCTACGAAGGCCAGGGCGAGCCGCTGGCGGATGTGGAGTTTTACGCCGATGCTGATGCCCGCGAAGAGGGCGGCGGCGATATAAACGAGCCGGCCAGCAAGATTCTGCCGGTGCTGTATGGCTTTGAGGATTTGGCCACCGAGCTAACGCTGGCCGACGGGCGGCGGGTGGTGCCGGCGGTGGAGGTGGCGAAGCTAGGCGGGGGCCACGATAATATAGATGGCGCCGAACTGATGCCGGGCGTCAATGGGCTGACTATCATAAGCCTCACGGCCTACGGCCGGCATATGTGGTCTTTGTGGCCACACGATTTCATCAAGGGCGATGTGGGCTATCACTTGGCAGAAATCAACTGGCTGCGCCAGCACCACTTCGCCGTCGGCCTGCGGCCCGAGCAATACCACCGGAAGGTAGTGGCCGTGGCAAAAGAGTTCGACGCGTGTAGCAATGACTGCCACAAGTGCGGCGCTACAGATTGGTCACGCAAGGGTCCTGATAACTGCAATAAGTGCGAAGTAGCACCTGCAACAAAGCCGCATAACTGCGAACTCGGTGGCTGCGCAATCTTGGTAGATGAACTCGGGCCCTGCGTGGGCTGCGCTGGGAAGGAGGTATGCCCCAATGCATAGCCTGCCCACCCGCGCCGCCGCTGACCGCTACCGCCGCCGGCAACTGCTGACCCCGCCACCGCCCCAGCCCGCGCCCGCCGTCGCCTACATCGAAGGCCAGGCCCGCCGCTTCACGCTCTGGCTGCTGCTGGCCATCGCTGGCCTGGTGCTGGCCGGCAGTTTCTGGCCGTGCCCGCCGCACCCGCTGAGCCTGGAGCCCAGCCCTTCTATCAATATCCATCAGCCGGCCCCTAGTGGGCTGGCTACTATGAGTCCCGATAATGAGTAGTGTAGTAAAAGAGCGCCCCATTCTATTCAGCGGCCCGATGGTGCAGGCGCTACTGGCCGGCACCAAGACGCAGACGCGGCGGGCGGTGACAAACCAACCGGAAGGCGGCGCCATTGAAATAATGCACAACGGCACCAGCTTCGCAGCCTATGACTTGCAAGACTGGCTAACGCAAGCGTACCAGGGCTACGGGTTTCAAGATGAAGACCAACTGTGGCGCTGCCCCTACGGCCAGCCCGGCGACCGGCTGTGGGTGCGGGAGACGTGGGCACCTCATTTCATATGGACAGGCGCGAAGCCTTCGGAAATCATATTCGACGGCGGCGAGTGCATTTTCTACCGCGCTGATAATGCCATTCGTGGGGGCTGCGAGCAAAGCCAGCGCGAACCGAAGTGGCGCCCCAGCATCTTCATGCCCCGCGCCGCCAGCCGCCTGCTGCTCGAAATAACAGCCGTGCGCGTCGAGCGGTTGCAGGAAATTAGCGAGGCCGATGCCGTGGCGGAGGGTATTGAGGTAACCAGTAAAGGCGAGTACATCAATCGCTACAAGCATTACACCGAAGGCGGTGGCGGGCTTGACGCCCAGCACTCTTATCAAACCCTCTGGGCCAGCATCAACGGCCCCGAGTCGTGGGCCGCCAACCCCTGGGTGTGGGTAGTCGAGTTCAAAGTGATTGACGGAAAGGAGACCTCCAATGCATAGCCTCGACCACCTCACCGTCCTCGACTTCGAGACGACAGGCTTCGACCCTGAGCACCACTTCGTGACCGAAATCGCCGCGGCCCGTCTCCGCAACGGCGAAGTGACGAGCACCTTCAGCACGCTGGTAGACTTCGGCGGCGTAGTGCCCCAGCACATCACCGACCTCACCGGCATCAGCACCGAGATGTGCGGCAGGGGGCGGGAGCCGCGTCACGCCTTCGCGCTGCTCAGAAACTTCATCGGCACCGACACGGTGGTGGCGCACAATGCCCCGTTCGACGTGGCATACCTCAACCGCTCGTACGTGCGCTACGGCGCCAGCCAGCCGCTGGCCTCGCCCTTCCTGTGCACGGTGCTGCTGGCCCAGCAGTACACGGCGGGCGTGGTTTCGCTGGGTGCCGACCCGCGCACCGGCAAGCCCTACGGCCCGTATCAACTGGCCAACCTCTGCCTGCACTTCGACATTGTGAACGCCAGCGCCCACCGGGCGCTGGCCGACGTGCTGGCCACGGCCGAGCTGCTGGGCAAGCTGCTTTACGAGGCCGAGAGCCAACATCAGGGCTGGCTGGGGCCCGATGGGGCCGAGGCGTTTATCTGCCGTGAGCTGGTGAACCGCTACCCCGCGCCCTACCACGCGGGCAGCCGGAACAGCTATGGGGCGTGGCTGCCGGAGTATGCGCAGCAGAAGGGGGAGGTGCAGCCATGAGCACGGCCCAACTGAACCGGCCCGTGCTGCGCTACCACGGCGGCAAATGGAAGTTGGCCCCTTGGATTATCAGCCACTTTGGCGCCCACGACTACTATACCGAAGCCTTCGGTGGCGCGGCCAGCGTGCTGCTACGCAAGCCTCAGTCTGTGGGCGAGGTATATAACGACCTGAACGGTGACCTGGCTAATTTATTCTGGGTGCTGCGCTCGCCAGAACTGGCCGCACAACTGCAAGCACAACTGCTGCTCACGCCTTACTCCCGGGAAGAATTCGAATCCAGTTATGAGCATCACGAAGATGCGGTAGAGCGGGCACGGCGTATTGTAGTGCGCAGCTTTATGAGCTTCGGCAGCGCTGGTGTCAACGAAGACCACAACACTGGTTTTCATAGCTGCATCAAGCGCGGTAAGGCCCAACGCGGCCCGGCCCACGAGTGGGCCGGCTACCCCGACTGCATTCCCGCCATTACGGCACGGCTGCGTGGAGTGGTGCTGGAACAGCGCCCGGCCGCCGAGGTACTAACCAAGCATGACAGCCCAACCACGCTGCATTATGTAGACCCGCCGTACCCGCTAGGCACCCGGGGCAATAATAATGGCGTGCGCCGCAAGTATCGCTACGAACTAGCGGACGCCGACCACCGTGAGCTGGCAGATGTGCTGCGTGGGCTGCATGGGGCTGTGGTACTGAGTGGCTACGCCTGCGACCTCTATGACCAGGAGCTTTTCCCGGATTGGGAGCGCGTTGAGTGCACTACTCATGCCGACGGCGCGCGCGCGCGCACTGAAGTACTATGGCTGAATACTAGGGCTGTAGCTGCGAAGTGTAACGGCCCACTATTCGGAATGGAGGTGCCCCGTGCCTAGCATCACCCTACGCCCCTACCAACTCCAAGCCATCGCCGAGCTGCGCCAGGCCCTCACCGCCCCCGCCAGCTCGGCCGTGCTGGTGCTGCCCACCGGCGCCGGCAAAACGACGGTGGCCGCTGAGCTGACCCGGCTCATGGTGGCCAAAGGCAAGCGCGTGTGGTTCGTGGCTCACCTCTACGAACTCGTAGCCCAGGCCCGCGCCCGCATGGAAGCCTTCGGGCTCACCGTGGGGGAGATTGCCGCCGATGCCCACTACCACGGCCGCCGGCCGGTGCAGTGCGCGATGGTGCAGACGCTGGCCCGCCGCATCGCCAGCATCCCCGCCCATGAACTGCCCGACTTCATCTTTTTCGACGAGGGCCACCACACGGCGGCCGGCACTTATCAGAAGGTGCTCGACGCTTGCCCCACAGCCCGCCGCATCGGCCTGACCGCCACGCCCTACCGCCTCGACGGCAAGGCGCTGGGCGAGTGGTACCAAAGCATGGTGGAGCCCATCACCATCGGCGAATTGATGGACGCCGGCCACCTGGTGCGTGCCCACTACGCCCTGGCCGAGGTGGACCTCGAAGGACTAGGCGAGCGCGGCGGCGACTACGCGGCCGACCAGGCTTTCAAGAAATTTAACAAGCGCCAGCTCTACGCCGGCACCGTGACGCAGTACGAGAACCACGCCCCGGGCGAAAAGGCCATCTGCTTTTGCATCAACGTCGAGCACAGCCTTGCCACCGTGCAGGCATTCAACGAGCGCGGTATTGCGGCCGCCCACCTCGATGGCGCTACCCCACTGGCCCAGCGCCGCAAAGTGCTGGAGGAGTTCGCAGCCGGCCGCTGGCAGGTGCTGAGCAACGTGGCGCTCTTCACCGAAGGCTTTGACCTGCCCAACATCAGCTGCGTCATTCTCAACCGGCCCACCAAGTCAAAGGCCCTGTACTTGCAGATGGGCGGGCGCGGCCTGCGGCCCTCACCGGGCAAGTCTCGCTGCCTTATCATCGACATGGGCGGCAACGTGAAGGCGCATAGCTTCCTTGACACCCCGGCCGAGCACTCGCTGGAGGCCAGCAAGAAAAAGAAGGGCGCCAGCGTCGGCGTGCGACCGATGAAGATGTGCCGCAGCTGCGGGCTGTGGGACCCCATCAGCGCCACGGCCTGCGAGGCCTGCGGCGCAGCGTACCCGGTGGAGGTGGCGAAGCCCGAAGAGGTGACGTTCACCGTGGTCACCGACACCCGCCAGTTTTTGCCGCCGGCGGTGAAGAAGCGCCAGCGCTTTAAGGCCGTGCCGCCCGAGCTGGAGAACGTCAGCCCTTGGCAGTGGACAGCAGCCCAGTGGGCCCAGGTGCGCCGGCTCAGCGGCTATAAGTCGGGCTGGGAGTCGCACCAACTGGAGTGGCAGAAGACGCACGGGCCAGAGGCAGAGGGGAGCGTAGCGGCGTGAGTACTACCATCAACCCCATCACCTGTGCCGATATTCAGCGCATTCTGTTCAGCCATTATCTGCGCTCAGATATTGTCATCTGCCCGAATACCGAGGCCATCGGCTGGGAGGCTGACCTGGTGGTATTGCAGCCCACCGACTACCTGGCCGAGATTGAAATCAAGGTCAGCCGCTCGGATTTCAAAGCCGATTTCAAAAAGGCGGCCAAGCACGCTGGCCTGGCGGCTGGCAAGAAAATGCACTGGCGCGGCCAGCCCAACTACTTCTATTTCGCTATGCCAGCCGGCATGGTGAAAACAGAGGAAGTGCCAGCTTACTGCGGGCTGATTTATATCCACAGTACCACCGAGTACGGCCGCAAGTACGAGCGGGTGGAGATAGTAAGGATGGCCCCTCGCCTGCATACCAATAAATGCAGCGAAAAGACCCTACGCAGACTGGCCCGCAGCCTGATGTACAAGGTATTCAACCAAGGCAGCCACGACCTGCCTGAGCACGCTCATCTGGCTTTTGAGGAAGGCGCTACCCCATGAGCGCCATCCCACCCCTGACCAACCCGCGCGCCTACGCCACGCACCTGCTGGCCGCCTGGTACCGGCAGCTGCTGCACCGCCAGCGGGGCCCCGAAGGGCACCTGCTGGCCACGATAAAAACTGAACTCGCCCGCCGCAAGGCCCAGGCTATTCCCAACAAGAAATGATGGTCAGCTTATTTCCCCAAATCAAGGCCACCACGGGCGGGCAGTCCGTGGCGGTGGAGGCGGTGCTCGCTGACATCCGCGCCGGCCGCTGGCAGCGTGAGGTGGAAGCCGTGCGCCGGGCCGAGAGCAAGACCGAGCGCCGCCAGCTCAAAATGAGTCTGCCCTACTTCACGGCCAGCGGCACCTTCCCCGGCACCCGCAACGACGCCGGCCTGGCCCAGCACTCGGGCCTTGTGGCGCTCGACCTCGACGCCGACGACAACCCCGGCCTGGACTGCGCGGCAGTGAAAGCCCAGCTGGCCCAGGATACCTACACCTTCGCCGTGTTCGTGAGCGCCAGCGGCGAGGGCCTGTGCGTGCTGGTGCCCATCCCCGGCGCCGACCACGCGGGCAGCTTTCGCAGCCTGCAAGCCTACTACCGTCAGCACTACGGCCTGAAAGCCGATGACCTGCCCGACGTCAGCCGGCCGCGCTACGTGAGCTACGACCCGGCCCTCTTCCTGAACCCCGCCGCCTGCCTGTGGGAAGATGTGGAGGCGGAGCCCGTGAAGGCCAGCCCCCCGCCACCGCCGCCCGGCACGGGCCCGCGGCGGGCTACCCAGGCCAGCTACGGCGAGGCCGCGCTGGAGCGGGCCGCCGGCAAGGTGCTGGCTGCGCCCGACGGGCAAAAGCACGTGGTGCTGAATAAAATGGCGTTCCTGCTCGGCGGGGTAGCGGCCTCGGGCTTTATCAGCGAGGAAGATGGGCGCCAGGTGTTGCAGGACGCCATCACCCGCCGCGGGGCCGATGACCTGAAGGGGGCGTTTCGCACCATCGACGACGGGCTGGCCGCCGGCCGGCTGAAGCCCGCCCTGCCCCACGACTTGCAGTACCACGTGCGCACGCGCCTGGCCGACGGCAACACGCCCGAGCAGATTGCCGCCGGTATCGCCGGCAGCGAGGGCCTGCCCCAGGACCCAATTGCCGAGGCCGTGGGGGGCATTGCCGCCGAGCGCCGCAACGAGGTGAGCCTGCTCACCTTCTGGGACCTAGTAGACGGCCCCAAGCGCGACGGCCCCCAGAAGCTCGTGCTCAACCTGACCAAGTTCGGCAAGTGGCTGGCCGAGCACGGCTTTCGCCAGCGCGCCGCCGGCACCAAAACGCAGTTGGTGCGCCTCGACGGGCAGGTGGTGCGCCCGCTGGTGCGCTCGGGCCTGAAAGCCTTCGTGCTGGAGTACCTCGACGAACTGCCGTTTGAGTTCGACGGCATCTACCGCTCGCAGCTAGAGGAAACCGTGCGCCGCCAGCATCTAAGCCTGTTCGAGGAAAGCGGCTGGGAGTTTCTGCCGTTCCTAGGCGAGGACTTCGTGCGGGCCACCGAGGCCGCCGGGCGCTTTTTCTACAAAAACGGCTGGGCGGAGGTCACGGCCGCCGGCGTGGCGCTGCGGCCCTACGCCGAACTGCCGGGCCTCGTGTGGGAGTCGCAGGTACTCGACCGGCCCTTTCCGCTGCTGGCGCACGAAGAGGTGGAGCAGGCCGAGTTTTTTCGCTTCCTCTGGCATATCGCCGGCCACCAGGAGCCGCGCCTGGAGGCGCTGTTTCTCTTCATCGGCTACTACCTGCACACGTTCAAAGACCCGAGCACGCCCAAAATAGGGGTGCTCGTCGATGAGCTGCTCGGCACCGAGGGCCAGGCCAACGGCGGCACCGGCAAGAGCCTGCTCTTCAAAGCCATCGGCCACATCGTGGAGGTGGTGGAGGTGGACGGCAAGGGCTTCGACCCGCGCAATGCCAAGGCGCTGCAACAGGTCACCGACGCCACCCGCGTGATTTTCTTCAACGACTGGGACACCCACCGCGTGCCCTTCGACCGCCTGTTCAACATGGCCACCGACACGCTCACCGTGGACCGCTTGTACACTGGCCAGCAGAGCTACGGCTTCGAGGTGAGCCCGAAAATCGGCATCACGACCAACGGCATTCTGTCCGGCCAAGGCGGCAGCCACGACCGCCGCAAGTACGAGCTGGAGGTGGCGCCCCACTACGGGCCCGGCCATCAGCCCCGTGACGAGTTCGGCCACAACTTCTTTTCGGGCTGGGCGGCCGCTGAGTGGGCGCGCTTCGACAACCTCATGCTCTACTGCTGCCACCTCTTTCTGAAGCTGCACAAGCGGCTGGTGGCGCCCGCGTCCGAGAACCTGGAGCGCCGCCGGCTGCTCACCGCCACCTCGGCCGGCTTCGTCGATTTCATGGATGCCCAGCCGCGGGGGCAGGTGCTCTATCGCACGGAACTACTGAGCGCCTTCCGCGTGGCCGAGGGCTACGACGAGAAATCCTTCACGCCCGAGAAGTTCGGCAAGTGGCTCAGCCAATACAAAGAGTTGAGCACGGATTTTCAGAGCGGGCAGGACAGCGCGGGTGACAACCGCAAGATGCGCTGGATAATGTTGGCAAAAGACAAAAACGCGCCTCAATAAAATGCAAATGCCCCAGGTGCCCCAGGTTGGTTCCTTTTGTTTGGTTTTTTCTCTCTTTTTATCTTTTTCTTCTTTCGCGATTGTACAAAAGAAAGAATATAAGAAAAAGACAAAACCAAAAGAAGAAATGCAATAAAGAGGGTACCCTAGCCCAACAGAGGAACCAACCTGGGGCACCTGGGGCATTTTATATAATAATCACCTAATCAGTCAGTTGTAAAAATGCCTCACCAACCCGCCCCCTACGGCACCAGTTCGCCCGCCGAAAAGCTGCCCTTCGCCCCGCTCTACCGCCTGCCCACGGCCGTCGAGCAAGCCGCCTGGAGCGAGGCCCGCCTGGGCCAGGAATGTGGCCTCTGGCTAGCCGCTACCTACCCGGCCGCCTATGCGCTGTTCTTACACATCCCCAACGGCGGCCTGCGCACCGCAGTGGAAAGCCACGGCTTCAAGATGCAACATGCCAAGGCGGGCGTGCCGGATTACTTGCTGGCTAAGCCAGGAATGAACCCGCCTAGGGACCCGTATTTGATGAGCCACGGCCTCTTCATCGAACTCAAAACCCGCGCCGGCCGCGTGGCCCCCGAGCAAGCCGCCTGGCATCAGCGCCTACGGCTGGCTGGCTACCGCGTCGAGGTGGTGCGCAGCCTGCCCGAGTTCATCGCCCTGCTGACCGAGTACCTCGCATGAGCCGCCCGACCCCCGCCCTCTGCCTCATCTGCCCGCCGCTCACCGGCGGCACCGACTGCATTATTCGCGAAGCCGGCCAGCGCCAATGCTGGCAGCGCGTGACGCTCAGCGCGCCCCAGCTCGACTACTGGAACCTCGACCCACTAGACGCCGGCTGGGCTTGCTGGGAGCACCAGGGCCGCTACCTCAGCGATAACACCGTGCAGGTGCTCAACTACCTCAAGCTGCCGCCGCCCAGCGGCGAGTAGCGGTTAAATCAAAGCACTAAAGGGCTTTTTTATTCGTATCTTACAAACACGCTTTTTCTGCTCATGCTGCCTGCCCAAAGTACCCTGACTCTGCCCCCGCCACCTGCGCCCATGCCTACCCTCACGGTCAACAACCGGGGTGTGCTGCAACTGCACGCGAGCCTGCGTCAGAAGCTGGGCTTACGGCATGGCCAGCCCATCGACTTGATTGCGCCCTGGTATAACAGCGTGTATTGGTTTCTTGACCTGCGCCCCACGGCCTTGCGCCGGGTGCTGTGGTACGACAACAGCCGGGTGCGCGCCACCGGCATCATCCTGCCCCCTGACCTAGTGCAGGACTCGCTTACCCTGCACCTGCTCCCCGGCGAGCCTGCCTATGAAAATTACTACCCCTTACTCCCTGCCAATGCCTTCGCTGCCTAAGCCCATCCGCCGCCCCTGGCAGCCCGCGCCCCCCAAGCGCGAGTACGTGCAGCACGCGGCCCGCAGCCCCGAGTACAGCACGGCCCGCTGGCAGCGCGCCCGCCTGGCCCAGCTGGCCCGCTGCCCCTGCTGCGTAGTGTGTACCCAGCAGGGGCGCACCACGGCTGCCACGGTAGCCGACCACATTACCCCCGTGCGCCTCGGTGGCGACTTCTACGACCCGGCCAACCACCAAAGCCTGTGCCGCCCCTGTCACCAGGCTAAGAGTGCGTCAGAGCGCACGCAACAGGCCCCAGCGGGGCAGTAGGTAGCAGCACCCACCCCAGGGGGTAGGGGGTCAAAATCCTTGGGCCTGCCCTCGTCTAGACCGTAGCCCAGCGTCCCAAACACACGCGTGCATAATTCAACCCAAAATATTCCATATGCCAGCCGGCCGTCCACCCAAACCTACTTCGATTAAAAAACTTGGCGGCACCTTGCAGCCGAGCCGCACTAATGCCTTGGAGCCAGTGCCCGAAGTAGCCTTAGCTACCCCGCCTAGCTGGCTGAGTGCCACCGCAAAAGAATACTGGGTAGAGATTGGCGGCCTACTGCTGGATATGAAGCTTATTTCATTCGGAGATAAAGCCGCCTTAGTACTGCTGACTGATGTGCTCGCCGAGTGGTGTAGCGTGAGGGCGATAATTAAGAAAAGAGGCCGGGTATACGAGCTACTCACCGATGGCGGCAAGGTCTACAAAGCTCGGCCCGAGGTGGCGATGGAGGCCGACCTCTGGCGTCGCGCTCACCGAATGCTGGTAGAGTTTGGCCTGACGCCAGCTAGCCGCAGCAAGGTGTCAGCCCTTGGTAGCACCGAGGAAAAAGACCCGTTATCAGCCCTTTTTGACGAAGCGAAATGAAGCTCATTATCCAGCCGGAAGGCTCATTCGTGTGCGGCCAGTGCTGCGTGGCCATGCTGGTGGGCGTGTCACTCAATTCCTGCCTGACGGTGTTTTGCCACGATTGGGAGGCATCCCCTCGGGCCGTGCGCTGGGCGTTGAAATACTACCATTATCAGCCCCACAAAAGGCTGTTACGCTTTAAAAAACAGGCACAATTGCCCGCCTTGTGTCTACTCAGGTCTAAATACACTGGGCACTGGGTAGTATACGACACAGGGGATATTTATTGCCCCGTACATGGCATTTACAACTATGATGATTATGAGGAGTTGACTGGTGGGCTCCTCACTCACTACCTCAGTTTCACTAAATGAGCCTCGCCCCCTGGCACCAATACGCCCACGACGTGGCGAGCGCCGGCCGCGCCGAAGCTGCCGTGCAGGAGAAGCTGCGCCCCATCGTGCTGCGCATCGGCACGCTGAAAAAGGACAAGGACACCGACCACACGGCCCAGATAGCCGCCCTGGAGCGCAAGGCCGAGCCCCTGCGCGCCCAGCTGCGCGCCCTGCCACTGCGCGTGGGCCGCTACACCTACCTTGCCGCCGAGCGCCACCTGCGCGACCTCGAAAGCGGGGCGGCGCGCGGGCTACGCTTTGATGAGAAAGCCGCCACCGTCGCCGTTAAATTCTTCAGCCTGCTCACCCACAACAAGGGGCGCTGGGCAGGCCAGCCGCTCACGCTGGAGCCCTGGCAGCAGTTCTTCATTGCCAGCCTTTTCGGCTGGAAGCGGGCCGATGGTACGCGGCGATTCCGGGAGTCCTACCTGGAGGTAGCCCGCAAAAACGGCAAGAGCACCGTCGGCTCGGGCGTGTGTCTGGAGCTGCTCATCCTCGACGGCGAGGCCGGGGCCGAAATCTACACGGCGGCCACCAAGAAAGAGCAGGCCCGCATCGTGTTCGGCGACGCTCAGAACATGGCCAAGAAGTCCACGGCGCTGCTCAGGAAAATCAAGGTGCAGCAGAATGCCATCTTCATGCCCTCGACCCTGAGCACCATGAAGCCGATGAGCTCCGACTCGAAAACCGAGGACGGCCTCAACCCGCACGGCATCTACATCGACGAGTACCACGCCCACCCCAACGACGGCCTCTACTCGGTACTCAAGTCAGCCACCGGCGCCCGCTCGCAGCCGCTACTGAGCATCATCACCACGGCGGGCTTCAACCGGCTCGGCCCCTGCGCCCAACTGCGCAAGGCCTGCATTGATTTGCTGGAAGGCAAGTACCATGATGACTCCTATTTCGTGCTGATTTACGCCCTTGACGAGGCGGTTGACGACTGGAACGACGAAAGCACCTGGCAGAAGGCTAATCCGAATCTTGGGGTAAGCGTAGGCCTCGACTACCTGCGTGAGCAGTACGCCGCCGCCGTGCGTACGCCCTCGCAGCAAGTGCCGTTCAAAACCAAGCACCTCAACCTGTGGACCGACGCCTCGGCCGTGTGGCTACCCAATGAACTGTGGATGGCCGGCGCCCACGGCACGGCCGTAGCGGAGTTGGCCGGCCGTAAGGCTTGGGGCGGGCTCGACCTGGCCAGCGTGCGCGACATCACGGCCCTGGTGTTCATTTTCCCGAAAGATGGCGGCGGCTTCGACGTGCTGTGCTGGTTCTGGGTACCCGAGGATTCGGTCGATGAGCGCACCAAGAAAGATGGGGTGCCTTACCGCCAGTGGGTAGACGAAGGCTACCTGCTCACGACGCCCGGCAACGTCACCGACTACAACTATATCAAGGCCCAGATAGCGGAATTGTGCGAGCTGTATTTGGTGCAGATGATTGAGTACGACCGCTTCAACGCCTCGCAGATGGTGATTGACCTGACCGAGGCGGGCGTACCTATGCAGCCGTTCGGCCAGGGCTTCGTGTCGATGAATGCCCCCACTAAGGAGCTCGAGAAGCTGGTGCTCGACGGCAAGATTCACCACTACGGCAACCCGGTGCTGGCCTGGATGATGGGTAACGTAGAGTTGGCCCGCGACCCGGCCGACAACATCAAAATCAATAAGGGCAAGAGCAAGGAGAAGGTAGACGGTGCCGTGGCGCTCGTCGAAGCACTGGGCGGGTATATGAGTCGGGACAAGGAGCCCGAGTACATCTACCAGGACGGCCGCGGCTTTCTAACCATTTAGGCCAGCTTTTCCCGCTTTTCCCCGCCTGTATAGCGCACCCGGTCAGGCCGGTTCGGAGCTTTGAACAAGCTAATCCAACGCCGTGGGCCTGTTCGACTTCTTCTCTTCCGCCAAATCCAAGCCGCAGGCCCTGGCCGGCGACCCGAACAATGTGTCGGGCACCGCTACGGTGGTAGGCGAAGGCGGCGGCGTGTTCGATACGCGGTTGCTGAACTACCTCAACAGCGGCTCCACCGGCACGCTGGGGGCTATCACGGTCAATGAGCAAACCGCCGTCACGCTTTCGGCTGTGTGGGCCTGCGTGCGGGTAATTGCCGAGAGCGTGGCCCAGCTGCCGCTGCTCGTGCTCGACAAGGGCACTACCGGCAGCCGCCGGCTGGCCACGGAGCACCCTGCCTATATCCTGCTTACCCTGGAGCCCAACCCACGCCAGTCGGCTTTCAACTTCTGGGAGCTGATGGTGGCTACCTGTGTGCTGTGGGGTAATGCCTACGCCATTGTTGAGCGTGATGCCCGCTTCAACTTGGTAGGCCTGCACTGGGTGCACCCGCGTAACGTAGAAGTGATTGAGTACGGCGGCGAGCTGTTCTATCAGATTGCGGGGGAAAAGCTGCCCCGTCAGAGCTACGAGATGCTGCACATCGCCGGCCTGGGCTTCAACGGCGTAACCGGGCGCTCCGTGCTGAGCGTGATGGCCGAAAATATGCGCCTGGGGCTATCGGCGCAGCAGTTTGGCACTAACTTTTATGAGAACGGCGCCAACATCGGCGGCGTACTCGAGACGGAGGCCAAGATTGACGATAAGGTGCTTGACCGACTGCGTGCACAGTTTGCTGCCAATAATGGCGGCTTGCAAAACAGTCACAAGCCGCTGATTCTGGAGCAGGGCCTGACCTATAAGCGGGTGGGTATGCCACCTCAGGATGCGCAATTCATCGAAACGCGCAAGGTGCAGGCCGAAGAAATTGCCCGCGCCTTCCGCGTGCCGCAGCACAAAATCGGCATTCTTGACCGTTCGACCAACAACAACATTGAGCACCAGGGCCTGGAGTTCGTGACCGACACGCTCGGCCCCTGGCTGGTACGTATTGAGCAGGAATGCAAACGCAAGCTGCTCACCGAGCGCCAAAAACCGACCTACGCCATCAAGTTTGATTACGATGGCCTGCTGCGCGGCGACGTGACGGCCCGCGGCAACTTCTACCGTTCCCTCTGGGGCATGGGCGTGCTCAGCGCCAACGACATCGCCGACATGGAAGACCGTGACCACGTGGCCGGTGGCGACGAGCGCTACGTGCCGCTCAACATGGTGCCCGCCAGCATGGTCAAGGCCGTGCTGCTCAAACCCACTGCCACTACTAAAAAAATCGCTGCGCCCACCCCATGAAAAAGCCTGCCACTACGGAGCGCCGCTTCCTGAAAAATGCCGCCGCCCACGTTACGATTGAATACCGGGGGGAGGGCGACGCCAAAGAGCCGGCTGCCTTTACCGGCAAGGCCATTGTGTGCAATTCGCGCAGCAAGAACCTCGGTGGCTTTGTGGAAATCATCGACCCCAAGGCCCTCGACAACGCCGACCTGAGCGACGTGGTGGGCTTGTTCAACCACGACCGCAATTGCGTGCTGGGCCGAACTACCTCGGGCACGATGACCCTGACGCGCGATGCTGATGGGGGCCTGAGCTACCGCATCAGCTATGACGCCACCGACCCTGACCACCAGCGCGTGATGGCCAAGATTCTGCGTGGCGATGTGGTGGGCTCGTCGTTCGCATTTCGGGTGGGGCCCGATGGCGACAGCTGGGATAAGGAGGAAACCGACACCAGCAGCATCTACGTGCGCACGGTCACCAAAATCAGCAAGGTGGCCGATGTGTGCCCCGTCACCGACCCAGCTTATGCGCAATCCAGTGCGGCCAAACGCAGCCTAGAAGAATTCCGCATGAAAGACATGCAGGCGGGCGATAAAGGTGGCAAAAAAGCCAAGGTTTCGGCGGCTGACAAGGCCACTCGCACCTTTTTGGAGGCGATGATTCCGCACCATGAGATGGCGCTCACGATGGCCAAAACGGCGCTCGAAAAGGTTGAAAACGAAGATATCCGCGCCTTTGCGCAGGATATCATCGACGACCAGGGCGCCGAAATTGACCAGATGAAGCAGTGGCTAGCTGACTTGGACGCAAAGCGCACCGCGCCTGAGCTCGCACCCATTCCGCTCTCCATTCAACGCCGCCGGCTTGAGCTGCTGGCGCTTTCTAACTAATTAATCCCCTCTCTCACCTTTTTTCTGCAAACAGTACCCATGAAAAAACTTAAAGAACTGCTGGAAGAGCGGGCCGCCAAGCTCGCCGCCTCCCTGGCCATCGTCGATAAGGCGGAAACCGAAAAGCGCGAGCTTTCGGCGGAAGAAGAAACCAGCTACCGTGCGGCTACTGCCGAAATCAAGGACCTCGACAAGAAAATCGAGTTAGCCCGCGAAGTCGAGAACACCCGTGCTGTCGCTGCCGCCGGCACTGGCGTAGCCAATCGCCACAGCACCAAAGACGAAAAGGACCTCTCGAAATTCTCGCTGCGCAAGCTGGCCCTTGATGTGATGGAAAACCGCCAGCCGACTGGATTGGAAGGCGAAATGCACCAGGAAGCCAAGCGCGAAGCCCGCAGCCTCGGCATTGCCATCGAGGGCGTGGGCGTGCCCAGCTTTCTGGCTATGCAGCAGCGCAGCGCTCCGGGGCGTACGGAACGCCGTGACAACTCGGTGACAATGCCCACGCAGCCCGAAGATGGCTCGTCGGTCGTATTCCAGGACCCCGCCCAGCCAATGCTGGGCATTCTGCGCCCGCAACTGGCCTGCCAGGCGCTGGGCGCGCGCATGCTCACCGGCCTGGTGGGTGAAGTGCCGTTTCCGGCCATGAGCCAGGGCGCAGTAAGTGGCTGGGTACCGGAAGTAGCTGAGCTGCCCAAGTCGAACGTTAAGTTCCGGCGCTCGAAAATGACGCCGCACCGCCTGGGCACCTACTTGCTGCTCAGCAAGCAGTTTCTCATTCAGACCTCGCCCGACATTGAGGCGATGATTCGCCAGGACCTGCAACTCTCGGTGGACCACGCCGTGGACCGCGCCGCTGTATTTGGCACGGGCTTGCCAGCCGACAACCAGCCGCTGGGCCTGCTCAACACCGACGGCGTGTTCGTGCTGGCCGGCGGCACCAACGGCCGTATTCCGACGCTGAACGATGTGGTCAGCCTGGAGGCATCGGTAGAGGTACGTAACGCAGCGATGGGTTCGCTGGGTTACCTGATGAACAGCAAAATCAAGGGTACGCTCAAAACGACGCCCTTGCAGAACGGCTATCCCATCTACTTGCTCACCGATAACAACGAGCTGAACGGCCACAAGCTAGTGGTGTCGAACATGGTAGCCGACCAGGTACGCGGCACCTCCACCCAGGCCTCGGTAGTAGCCTACGGCGACTGGAGCCAGATGGTAATTGGCCAGTGGGGTGGGCTTGACCTGCTGATGGACCCCTACACGCTGGCCACCAACGGCCAGAACCGCCTCATCGTGAACTCCTTCTGGGATGTGCTGATACGTCGCCCAGAATCTTTTGCCCTGATGGTGGGCGCGGTGCCCAGCACCGAAATCGGCAGCTTGCAGCCGCAAACTGTCTAGTTTTTAGTGATAAACCCGCTGCCGGGCCTGCAAAGCCTGGCAGCTTATTCCCTTCTTCTAGCCATGCCCAAGACTGTGCACGCCAAAGTACTGCGCTCTCATCCTGACTTTTCGCACCATCCGGGCGAAGTCGTGGAGTTGAGTGATGATACGTTCGAGAAATACACCCAAAATGAGGGCTTTTTCCGCAAAGCCACTGCTGAAGAAGTGGAAGCCGCCAGCGCCACCCTGGAAACGGCTACCGTGCCACAGGCTGACGAGCAGGCTGTAGTGCCGGCTGCCGCCCCCAAAACGCCCGAAGAGGCTGCCAAACTCCTTGAAAAAGGGGCGAAAAAAGCCGAAAAAGACGCTAAAAAGTAAGCAGAATGCCCACCCTCAGCCAAGTAAAGGCGCATTTGAAGCTTTCGCTGTCCGATGACAGCGAGAACGACCTGCTGGGCCTTTACCAGGGCGTAGCGCTGGCGGCCTTTCGAAAGGAAAGCAAGCGGCGCTGGCCGGCCCAGGGTGAGCCCACGCTCACGGTGGCCGTGGACCCGCTGGCCGACCCCGTGGTGTACCAGTTCGTGGCCTACGTGGACCCGGCTGTGCTCAGCGAGGATGAGCAAAAGCTAGCCGACCAGTGGCAGCTCTTCGTGATTGGCCACCTCTACGAAAACCGGCAGGAAGTGGTAGCCGACGTGCGTGCCGTGGCCGTGCAGGTGCCGATGGCCGCCCAGTATTTGATGAACCTACTACGAGAGCCCACGCTATGAACATCGGCCGCCTCGACCGCCAACTCACGCTGCAACAGCCCGCCGCAGTGCCCCAAAACGGCTTCGGCGAGCCCGCGCCCGCTGCCTTCACCGACGTGGCCACGGTGGCGGCCGGCGTCGAGTACAAGCCCGGCGGCGAGGCCACCCAGGCCGACCAGCTCACCCCGACCCAGCGCATCCTCTTCACCATTCGCTACCGGGCCGACGTGCGCCCCGCCTGGCGGATAGCCTACGAGGGCCGCACCTTTCAGCTTACCGACGTGGCCGAAATCGGCCGGCGCCGGGGCCTACTGCTCACCTGCTACACCCACGGCACTCCCCCGAGTGGGGCATTATAGAAATGGCTAACGCATCCGGCATCGACTTTCAAGGCATCGAGGAGCTAGGCCAGGTGCTCGACGGACTGCCCGGCCGCTTCGGCGACCAGGTAGTGGATAAGATTCTGCGCCGGGCCGCCCAGCCGCTCATTCAGGCCGCCAAGCAAAACAGCAGCCACGCCGACGTGACGGGCGACACGACCAAGAGCATCGGCATCATCGCCAACCGCAAAACCAATAGCATCACCGTCGGCCCCCGGCGCGGCGGGCCCTTCAAGGGCTGGCACGCGCACATTCTGGAGCACGGCGGCGCCCCGCATACCATTCGGGCTAAGCCCGGCAAGCTGCTCGTCTGGAACGGCGGGGCCGCCTACCAGGTGCAGCATCCGGGCATTGTCGCCCAGCCCTTCATGCGCCCCGCCTACGACTCGACTAAGGGCGCCGTGGTGGACAGCATCAAGAGCCAGTGTAAGGAGATAATTATCAGTGGCTTTAAAGACGTTTTTAAATGAAAAAACTCACTAAGACGGAGCGCACACTTTTGGAGCTAACAGATGCGAATTATAGTTCGCATCGTTGTGAAAACCACGGAATATACCAAATTCCTAAGTCTAGACTAGATAAAGGGTGTGTGTACCAAAAAGGCTGTACAGCAAAGGTTTTACACATAGAAGACCCAGTTGCTTACGCTGCTGCTAATTAAATGGAGCCCGGCCTGCTCTTATTCGCCTTGCTCACCCAGGCCGCGCCCGTCGCGGCCCTGGTCGGCGCGCGCATCTACCCGCTGCGCGCCCCCGAGGGTCAGGCCCGGCCCTACGTGTGCTATCAGCTCATCAGCCGCGTGCCCGATGGGTCGCCCGCCTGCCACTTCGGGGACGTGGCCCGGGTGCAGCTCTCGCTCTTTGCCGATACCTACGCCGAGGTATCGGCCCTGGCCGCCGCCTGCCGGGCGGTGCTGCACTTCGCCCAGCCCGCCCCCGACGTGTTTCTGGAACTCGACAACGAGCAGGACCACTACCACGACCAGGCCCTGTGCTACTTCAAAAGCCAGGACTACCTGCTGGAGCTACCCGCCTAATCACCCGCTTTCTCACCTTTTTTCTGCATCAAATGGCACTCACCAATATCCGCGGCCGTGACGTCAAGCTGGCGGTCGAAAAAACCATCAACAACACGCCTACCCAAGTGGTGGTCGGCTGCTCGACCGACATGGGCCTGAGCATCAACACCGAAAGCGACGAAGCCACCTGCGTGGCCAGCGGCAACTTCAAGGAGTACGAGCCCGGCCAGACCGACTGGACCATCAGCGCCAGCCTCAACGTGCGCCAGGCCACCGACGACCCGGCCGCCAGCCCGCCCCAGACCGACGCCACCGACAACGTGACGGCCGAGAACATGGTCGATTTGCAGCTTAACCAGACGATGATGAAGGTGAGCTTCACGCTGGGCACCGGCACGGGCCGGGCGCGCTATTCGGGCAGCTGCTTCATCACCAAGTCCGACTTCAAGGGCCAGCAGAAGGGCCTGGCCACCTACGCGGTGAGCCTGCAAGGCACCGGGGAGCTGACCAAGACCCTCACCAGCTAAGAAAGTAGCTATCCATGTCCAGAAAACCCGCCCGGCTTCCGGGCGGGCTTTTTGGGCGAAACCCATTCCTTTTTTCTGCTTAATCATGGAAATCAACACTCTCCCCAATGCTGCCCGCGGCGAAGTAACGATGCCCATCAACGGCCAGCCCCACAAGCTACGCTTCGGCATGAACGTGATGCGCGACGTGACCAAGCTCACAGGTCTGGGCACGAGCGAATTTGCTAGCTTGCTCAGCACCGATTTCAACGAGGCCGCTACCGCTTTAGTAAGCTGCGCCGTGCGGCGCTACGTGCCAGGCTGCGAAGCCTTCACCCAGGATGATGCTGGCGAGCTGATTGATAGCCTGAACCCGGCCAATAACGAGGCCCTGGCCGATGCGCTGAAGGAAACCCTGCGCGTGGGCCCTCTGATGGGGGCCCTGCTGGCGAAAGTGGCGCCGCAGCCAGCCCCCGCCGCATAAGCTCCACTGAGGAGTGGGACCAGCACCTCGACTTCGCGTTCGGGGAGCTGGCCCTGCCAGCGGGTGAGTTCTGGGAGATGTCACTCTCAGAGTTCGACCGCCGCTGCCGGGGCTACCACCGCCGCACCGCCGACGCCTGGCGGCGCACGCGCCTGCTGGGCGCCATTTTACTGAACATCAACCGGGGTGAGAATACCCCGTCCGTGGTGCCTGAAGAATGGCTGCCCCTATACGGCGATGGCCCGCCCGTCCTGGCTGAGGTAATGAGTGAAGAAGAATTTGCCCGTATTGCAAGCTTAGAATAAGCTACCATGGCCGATGTATTAGCCTCCGTTTCCGTTGTCTTAGGGGCCGAAATCTCGGGTTTCCGCGCCGCGATGGCCCAGGCCCGCCGTGAGCTGAAGGGCCTAGTGCAGTTCAGCGAGGGGCTGAAGGATATCGGCACCAGCCTCACGCAGTACGTCACGGCCCCGCTGGCCTTGTTCAGCGGGGCCGCCGTAGCCGCTAGTGGTAAGATTGAGAGCCTGAAAAAGGGCTTGGAGGCCATCACGCTGCAAGAGTTGGGCAAGCAGGGCGTAACGGGGCTGAATGCGGTGCAGGCCGCCGCCCAGAGCACGGCTGAACGGATGAAGCAGCTGCAAGAAATTGCCAAGCTGCCAGGCCTGGGCTTCGAGGGTGCGGTGCAGGGCGACGTACGCCTGCGGGCCGTGGGTATCTCGGCCGAGCAATCGGCCAAAAGCATCAAGGCCTTCGCCAATGCCATCGCCACCACGGGCGGCGGCAAGAACGAGTTCGACCGCGTAACAGTACAGCTAGCCCAGCTCAGCGCCAAGGGCAAGGTGCTGGCCCAGGACCTGCGCCCCATCATCGAGGCGGCCCCGGCCGTATCGGGCGCACTTCAGCGCCTCTACGGCACGGTGGACAGCGAAACCATTTCGGCCAGCCTGGCTAAGCAGGGGAAGAGCAGCACCGACTTTATCGCCGTGCTCACCGATGAGCTGGCCAAGCTGCCGCAGGTGACAGGCGGGCTGAAAAACGGGCTGGAAAACTTTGTGGATACGGGCACGCTGGCGCTGGCCAAGTTCGGCGACGGCATCAGCAAGGCCCTGAACCTGCCAGGCATCCTGGCGGGCCTCAGCAGCTTTGTGGAGCGGGCTGCCAACGCATTCGCTAGCCTCACGCCGGGCACCCAGACGCTCATTGTCGCACTGGGCGGCATCGCGGCCGCCGTGGGGCCGGTGCTGGTGGCCGTGGGCACGCTGGGCGCTGCGCTACCCGCCCTCACGGCCGGATTTGAGGTGCTAGGCGTTAGCTCGCTGGCGGCCCTGGGGCCGATTCTCCCGGCTGCTGCTGCCGTGGCCGCCGCTGCCTACCTCATCTACGATAATTGGAGCGCCATTGCGGCTTACTTCAGCTCAGGCGAGGGCAGCACGCTGTTTAGTGACCTGGCCGGCGCCGCCCGCTCAGCGGCCAGCGCCATCGGCGAAGCATTCAGCACTATCCGGGCCAACGTGGGCGGCAACCTGGGCCAGATGGTGTCGGCGGCCACGGTGTTTCGCACCGTGTTTCGGGAGCTAGCCGTAGGGGTTACGGCCGCCCTCGACGTGCTAGCCGGCAGCGTGAAGGCTATCAATGGCCTGCTGACTGGCGACACCGTGAGCGCCGCCGATGGCGCCGCACAGGCATTTTATAGCCTTATCGACCCCATTGCCAACCTGTTTGGCTTCAGCAAAAAGGCGCCTACCGACAGCGGCATCTACGTGCTCACGCAGCAGGCCAAGGAGTTCAACGCTGTGGGGGCGCAGTTTGCGGCTAACCTGGCGCTTCTCAATGGTGTGCGCCTTGATGTGGTGGCTGCGCAGGCGGGCGAGGCTGCTAAGCAAATCGGCCTGCTCAAAAAGCTGGAGGATGAGTTGAAGGCGGCGAAGGAGGCGAAGCCCAACCTTACTACTGAGGCCGATATCGCCGCTAGCAATCAGCTTATTGCCAGCCTCGAAGCCCAGATTAAGCGGCTCAACGAACTTGGTGTTGCCTCGAAAGAGATGCAAAAGGCGTACGCCGACGTGCAGAAGTCGCTTCGTACGGTGGCCAACGAAAGCCTAGCCCTAGGCGACCAGTACGACTACCTCAAGAGCCGGCAAAGCGCCACGGAGTCGGGCATCAAAAAACTAATTGCAGCGGGCTTTGCGCCAGCTTCGGTGGCCGTGCAACGGCTGGTGGCCGACCTGCGCAACCTCAACACAACGCTCGGCGACAATGAGATGCTGAGCACGCGGGTGGCGAAGGGGCTGGAAAAAATGAATGTCACGCCTGATTTCAAGCTCCAAACACCTGAGCCGTTGAAGCTGCCCGACGTGGTGCCGATGGATTTGACGGGACTGGACTTGAGCGCCGAGGGCCTGGCCGCCGGCTACGACCGTTTACACGCGATTCAAAACCAGAAGTACCCGGTGTTTACGCAGGCAATGGCCGACTTTAACACCCGCACCGAGGAGTTGACGGATGCCTTTCCAGCGGCGGCCTTTGCTTCCATTGGCCAAAGCATTGGCAGCGCGCTCGCCGACGGGGGCGACGTGCTGGCCGCCGCCGGGGCGGGCATTATTAAGGCTCTGGCCAGCTTTGCTGAGCAGGAGGGTGAGTTGTTGATTGCCCTGGGCGCGGCCAATCTCGTCATACCTGGTATGCAGGGACTGGGCATTGCACAAATTGCTGGCGGCGTGGCCTTGGTGGCAGCGGCTGGGCTGGCTAGCTCTTTCGCCAGCAGCATCGGCAGTAGTTCGAGCAGCAGCACGCCCAACAGCCCCCGCGCCAGCAATGTGGGCCAGGCAGGCAGCCAGCAGACGGTGAAGGTTATTGCCGAGTTCAAGCTGCGTGGGCCAGATTTGGTAGCCATCGGACGTGCGCAGGACTACCGGGTGCAGCGCACAGGCTAAACTTATTGGTAGGTAACACTGGCCCCTGGCAAGGCGGCGCCAGCCGCCTTTTGTAGCTCTCGCCATGCCCGTTTGCTGGGGCCATTTTCACCACCAGCAAATTGAATTGGCAACTCTCTATTCTCTATATGAGCTTGTATGGTGAGCGCGCTCACCCAAGTGTAGACACCTCTGAAAATCATGTCACTCCCAGTTGGTGTCGGAGTAACTACGGCCTGAAGTTTAACCGAGACGGCCCCATCTACTGATTTGGCTGGCATACTCACAAACAGTGCTTCCTTGTCGCTTTTGTCTATGCCGTAGCCAGCCAGCAGGATACCCTTTAGCATTTTAGTGTAGCAGGCTTTTGCGCTATCAGGACTGTGTACAATGATTGTCGTTGCCCCTTTGGCTGGTGCAGTAGATTGCGCCAGCGCCGGCGCGCCAGCTAGCAGCAGGCCAGCGAGTAAGAGGTGTTTCATCTTTTAAAAAGCTCAATAGCCAGTAGCAACAGCCCGCCCGTGCAAACCACCCAGACCAGCGGGCCACCCCAGTAGCGGATATAGACGGCAAGCGGGCGGCGTTTCATTCGCCGAATATAGTAGCATCTGTCCCGCTTTTCCCCGCCCCGCCCGGCCCCTGCTCCCGACCCGGCCGGAACTTCGGGCATGTCTTACGTTCAGCTACGCCGCGTTCTTCTCGACAACCCCGACACGACCGGCCTGGCCTACGTGGCCACCACCGACTACTGGGACACGGAGAAACGCACCTACTACCACACCCAAGAGCAAACGGCTACCAGCAACCCGGCCGAGCTGGCTGTGGGGGTGGAGGTAGACCGCTGGCAGTTTGCCACGGGCAAGGTGCGCGTGGTACACTATGCCGGCCACGGGCAGGTGAACACCAGCAACCTGACCGGCGCCGCCGCCGGGCCCAGCGTCTGCACGCTGCGGCCGGCGGTGACGGTGCCCGAGCGCGGCCTCGTGACGATAGATACCAGCAGCGTACCCGTCGGCCCGCCCGACGGGTACGTGAAGGTGTTCGGCCAGGATGGCACGCCACCCTACAAGTTCGTGGTCAAGGATAAGAACGGGACCACCGTGGCCACGGCTACCCGCCGCACGGCGGCCCTGCCGCTGGAGCTTTTCAACCTCGACACGGCGCTTTCGCCCTACGTGGTGCACACCACCGACGCCGACAACTGCACGAGCACGCGGCCCTTCAACGTGGTGCTGGGCGAGCCCACCGGCATCCCGTACGGGGTGATTCTGGAGCAGACCTACACGGGTGATGACCTGACCGGCCGGGGCACCATCCTGCTCTATAACCCCGCCACCAAAACCACCGACCACTACGGCTACGGGCCGGACGGCACCGGCGACGGCTATTTCTACGACCTGCCGGCCGGCTCCGTCGTCGATGCCTACCTGCTGGCCGATGAGGTCACGCTTCGCACCTGGCGCGTGACCGACCCGCCGCTCATCGACTACAGCGATGCCGACGTGAGTGGCCCGGCCGCCTCCAGTGGGGCCGCCACGCTGGCGCTCGACAACCTCATCCTGTTCAACCCCGACAGCACGGCCGAGCAAAACGGCGGGGTGTTGGTCGAACTGAACGCCACGGCGCTGCCCGTCACCTTCGCCCTGCCTGGCCACGGCAGCAACACCACCGGCAGCTTCGACGGGCTGCCGGCCGACGACTATACCGTGACCTGCACCGACGCCGTGGGCAACAAGTTGGACGTGCCGTTTTCGCTGAAGCTGCGCTACGGCCGGCGCTGGCAGCTCGCCTTCAGCGACCCGGCCGGCGTGCCCTGCCGCCTGGAGCTGTGGCTGCGCGACTACACCGGCACCGTGGAGGCCATTAAGGGCAACGGCAGCAGCCCGGTAGTGCTGAAGTCCGATGGCCTGAGCGGCAGCCTGGGCGGGCAGGGCGACGTGCCGGCCGTGGTGGGCACGGCCGGCGAGCTGAGTTTGCTGGTGCTGCCCGGCACCCTGGAAGAAGTGGTGGTCAACGACGACCGGGCCTGCCGCTGCGACGTGTACTACGACGACAAGCTGCAGTTCCGGGGCTACGTGCAGCCCGACGTCTACCACGAGCCGCTGCTGGGCGGGCTACTGCCCGTCACGCTCACGGCCACCGATGGGCTGGCCGGGCTGAAGGACACCTTCTTCCTGGGCCACATCGGCCAGCGCCTGCAAGGCCGCCGGCCGCTGCGTAACACCCTGCTCTGCGCCCTGAGTCGGTGCGGGGTCAGCCTGCCGCTGGCTTTCTTCGTGAACCGGCGCAGCACGGAGATGAGCGACGCCGACGCCCCCGAGCTGGCCGCCACCACCGAGCGCGCCGGCTACTGGGAAGCGGATAAAAAGGCGCCCACCGATGACCGCACCGTGGTGGAGGCCCTGGCCCAGGCGCTGGGCGGCACGCTCTGCCAGCGCGCGGGCCAGTGGCAGGTGCGCAGCCTGCTCGAAGCCCTCGACGACGCGCCGGGCCGCGCCTACCGGCCCGCCGGCACGGCCCTGGCCGCCGTCACGGCGCCGGCGCCCAGCGGCACGCTCGTACCGCGTAGCGAGCGCCCGGGCTGGGGCTGGGTGACGGCAGGTCAGCAGCTGCAGCTGCGCCCGGGCTGGAAGTCGCTGGCCGGCACCACCGACGTGGGCTGGCTGAAAAACGCCTTTCCAGCCGGCGACGTATTCAGTGACCCCGATAGCTGGCTGGCCAACGGCGGGGCGCTGCGGCCCATCGCGGGCTGGGTGTCCGGCACCGCGGCCGGCTTTGCGCTGGTGCTGGAGCAGGGCGGCGAGAAGGGCATGGATTACGTAACCAAGTGGCCGGCCAGCAACGGGGCCGCCGATGAGCGCTACCTGAAAAGCCCACCCCTGCCCCTGGTGCCGAGCCCGGAAAGCTGCCCGGCCTTCCTGACGGTGGTGGCGCGCGTCACGCCCACGCACTACCAGGACGACGGCACGGCCGCGGCCGACTCGCCGGCCAGCCTTACGCTGGCCGTGGAAGTGGTGGTGGATGGGCTTCGGCCGGCCTACCCCCTACTCCTCCAGCTGCCGCTGGCCAAAAGCGCTACCGACAAGGCCAGCACCACGCAGGTGGTGCTGCCATCGCTGCCTACTGGAGCCAGCCAGGCCGTGCTGTACGTGCGGCCGTGGACGGGCGGCCTGGCCACGAAAGACGCGGGCGGCAACTACGTGACCAGTACCCTCTACGACCCCAATACGGGCGTGAAGAAAGGGCAGGTCGTCTACATTCAGCTTGGTGGTAGCCCCACGGGACCACGAGACTACTACCAGGCCAAGCGCGACCTCAGTCCACTCGTGCCCGACCCGCGCGTTGGCCCCACGGCGCCCACCTACCGCGCCTATGTTGCCAATACCAATTTTCGACTCGACGAGTACGTGACGTATGCAGGCCAATACTACCGCGCCAAATACGACTTGTACGACCCCGTACCCGCCCCACCGGCGACGGGCAGCGATGTCAACTGGCTGCTCGTCGCGGCCGCTGACCTGCCCAAGCCCCAGGATGAGAACTGGCTGGCCCTGGACTTCACCACTGCCCATGCCCAGCTGCATATCTCGCAAATCGGCATTGAGCTACGCCCCCAGCAAGCCACCTGGGATGGGGCCGATAACTTCCGCGCCGACGGCCCAGCCGGCACGGTGCGGCCCACCGAGGCCCTGGCCGTGTACCACCCGGACGTGCCGATTGCCGCCGGCCTCTTCGAAGGCAATCGCCACGCCTTCAGTAAGGCCGTGGCCCTGGCCGACGGCTCGCTCAGCACGGCCTGGGCCCGCAAGCTCGACCTACTGCCGGCCCCCCTCTTCGAGGCCAACATCTACGACGCGCTGGCCCTGCGCGAGGGGCCCAGCCGGCTGCTAACCGGCGTGCTCAAGCACGACGGCCTGGCCCCGCCCTACCTGCTCGATAGCATAGATACCCCGTACGACGTGCCCGGCCGCCGCTTTGGGGTAGGCGCTACAGCCTGGAACCTGCGCCTGGCCCGCAGCGAGGTGTCGCTCGTCGAAATCGGCCCCGGCGCCGACGCCCGCGACCCGCTGCTCGACCTGCCCAACGGCGTACGCATCACCCACCAGGCCTACGCCTACGCCCCGGGCAAGTACAGCCACTATGCCCGCCGCGTGCACGGGGGCGGGGTGCGCGTGCGGCACTAGGCTGTCCCGCTTTTCCCCGCCAACCCACCCCGGCGGGCGGGGGGTGGCCGGAACTTCGGGGCATGGCAACGCAGGCATTCTATATCTCCGACCTCCCCGCGGTGGCAACTCCTAAGACGGAATTGCCCGGGGGGCTGATGGAGGTCGAAACCAAAACGGGACCCGGCGGCAGCCTCCAGAATAAAAAGCTGACGGTGGAGCAGTTGGCCGCCTTCCTGGCCACGCTGGGCCTCAACGCCAACGACCTGCCATCACTCTATAAGAGCGTGGAGTTTCGCACCCGCGCCGAGCAGCAGCAGCTCTACCCCGCTTTGTACAACGCCCAGGTCATGGCGGAGCTGAAGGGCGACACGATGGCCCTGGGCACGCAAATCTGGGCTAATACCGACCCGGATGGCGTGAACGTGTACCGCGTGGTGTACGACAGCGCGGGGCCGCTACGGGTGTGGACCGACGGCACGTTTGGGGCCAGTGGCCGCGGGCTCCAGCCCGCCAAGTTCGTGGCCGTGACCGCCGCAGTTGCGCTCCCGACGCCCGCCGCCCCGACGCTCACCTTCACCGCCGCCCGCAAGCTCGTAGCCGTGCTCGCAGGCTATGCCGACAGCGATTTTGAGTATAAGCAGGGCACCGGCAGCTACGTGGCCTACCCCGCCGGCGGGGTACAGGTCGATGACAATCAGCACGCGGCCGGCGAGCTGCAATTCCGCGTCAAGGCCACGGCCAGCCACCCGGCGGGCGCCCCTGCCAGCAATGAGCTTCTGGCGGCGCGCACGCGGCGCATGAACTGGGTACCGGTGGGCGACAGCATCACCTTCGGCATCGGCACCGACCCCAACCAGGACACGGATAGCTACCCGGCGCAGGAGCAGGCCACCCTACCCGCCACTAATTACAAGCTGACCAACAAAGGGGTATCCGGCAAGCAGGTCAGCGCCATGCGCGACGACGCCAGCACCTTCCTCTACCCGCTCTACGATGCCAGCTACGACGTGAATTTTGCCGCCGTACTGGGCGGCACGAATGACCTGCTCTACAACACCTACGCCTCGGCCGATGAGATTCTGCTGAGCCTCCAGCAGCTGCACCAGGGCCTGCACACGGCGGGCTTTGTCACGGCCGCCGGCACCATTCTGCCTATTCGGGACTTACCCGCCGCGCAGGAAGCCAAGCGGCAGGCTGTCAACGCCGGGATAAAAGCCAAGGCCGTCAGCGACTGGGGCTGCGCGGGCGTGGACGATTACGATGGGCTGGGCTTTAATACGCTTTCCGACTCGGCGGATGGCATTCACCCGAACAAGGCATTTTACGGCCGCATGGCGGCTCTGGAGCGCGTGACGCTCGGGCAGGTAGCGGTGGCCCACCAGGTGCCCTTTACGCCCGCTGGCGGGGGCGGGTCGGGCATTCTGCCCTACACACGGTTTTGGTTCCGCGCTGAAGACGCGGTGATTGATGGCAACGGCGTGTTCAGCATCCTCGACCACGCGGGTAGCGGGGCCAAGCTCGTGGCGGCCACGGGCACCCCGCAGCTGATTCCGAACGGCAACAACGGCAAGCAGACCGTGCGCCTGAACGGGGCGAGCCTGGTTTCGACGCTCAACGGCTCGGTGATGGGCAACAACCCCTGCGCCCTGCTCGTGGCCTGCAAGTCGAACAACGCCGACCAGAACTACAACATTGCCGGCCTCGTGACCAACGACAACAACCCCGGCCACTGTCTCGACCTGCTGCTATTCAACGGCAAGCTCACCACGCACAACGGGCAGGCGTTCGACGGCAACACGCCGGTGGTGGATTTGAGCAGCGGGTTCCATGTGCTGGGCTCGCTCTACGATGGCACGAACGTGCGCACCTTCAACAACGGCACCTTCACGGCCCCCTACCCGCTGACCAACACGCTGTCCGACACGCCGGTAGCCCTGGGCATCGGAGGCTACTCCTTCGACCCCGGCTTGCAGGATGCGGACCTCACTTTCACCGATTACGTGGTGCGCTTCAACGGCGACGAAGCGCCCTTCCTGCAACAGGCCGATATGCTAAAGGCCGCGGCCGCCATCCCTTACTAGCCACCGCTACTAACCCTTTACCGACGTGCTCCTAACCCTGCTGCTGCAAACCGCCCCGTCTAAGTATGCCCCCGCCCCGTGGTTTCTGCGCTGGGCGGAAAGCCTGCCGCTGCACGTCATTCTGGCGCTGGCCGTGCTGGCGGTGCTGGCCTGGCTGCTCAAGGAGCCGTTTCAATTTCTGCTCACCAAGCTCATCGAGTCGTTTGTGGAGCGCATCAAGCGCAGCAGCAAGGAGCCGGCCAGCGCCGCCGACCTCACGCGCAAGGCGCAGAAGGCCATTATTCTGGAGCAAGCCGCGGAGCGCCTGCGCCTGGAGCTGGATTGCGACCACGTAAGCGTCTACGGCTGCCAGAACGGCGAGTACCTGCGCTCGGGGGAGGGCATCGACAAGTTCGTCATGCAAGCTGAGGCCAGCCAGCCCGGCGACCCGCGCTACATGGATGTGGAGCGCATGGTATTCGCCTCCGACATTCCGCGCCTGGTGCTGGCGCTCGAAAGCCAGCATTACCTGCTGCTCTGGCGCGGGCGCTGCGACGACTGGAAGGTGAACAAGATGATGAGCGAGCGCGACTACACGTCGAGCGTGGCCGTGTTCCTGCGGCGGCCCCTGAAGTCGAACGGGGCCGAAACGGGCGTCATCGGCATGTTCGTGGTAAGCTGGCGCAAGTGCGAGGTCTACCGCCCCGACCAGGCCAGCAGCCTGCCCGCCAGCCACCACGGACCTACCCGCGCCATCGATGCGCCCCTGGAGCAGCTGCTGCTCACCTACGCCCGCGAGCTAAGCTATTCCATGTAAGCTTTTCACCCTCACCTTTTTTCTGCAAAAACCATGTTGCGTAAACTCGCTCCCTACCTCATTTTTATCGCCCTCGGCTTCTTGTTCGTTTTCAGCCAGCCTATTGCCTACGACTGCCTTTACTGGCTGGCCGTACACCTGCGGGGGCTGAGCACGCTGGCCACGCCCGACGCCGCCAGCCCGGCCGAGGTGTGGGCCGAGGCGCAGCTCAGCGGCTGGCCCAGCGTGGGCAGGGCCACGGGCAAGCTCATCATGGCCGCCGCCTTTTTCGTGCTCAGCAGCATTTTACCCTGGCTGATGCAGAAGCTCACCCACCCGGCCGTGGCGCGGTGGAAAGCATCGGCCTACACCAACATTTTCAACAGCCGGCGTCCTGATGAGCAGCTTGCCGAAGCATCTCGCGTAGACAACCGCGCCGCTTTCCGCATCGCCATCAGCATCCTGGCCGCCGCGCTCATCAACTGTCTCGTGCTCGTGCTGCTGGCCAGCCCCGCCCAGGCCCAGGCCCCGCGCCCGGGTACGGCCAAGCTGCTAGCCGTGAGCGCCAGCCGCCTGCGGGTTCGCGAAGCCACCGGCCGCAACGATGGCGTAGAGGTGGAGGCAGCCCAGCGGCTGGCCGGCGCCCGCGTGGGCATCGACCCCTGGTGCGGCTGTGAGCGCAATTGGTGGAATGTGAAGGCCGGCCGGGCTTGCCCCGCCTGGCCGGCTGCCGCCGCCAACTGGACCAAGCCCAGCAGTGCCCGCACGTTTTACATCCGCGGCCAGCGCGGCCAGCTCGACAGCCTGCGTATTGCCGACACGGTGACGTTTTTCTACAGTAATCTGGGCCGGGTCGGGCACGTGGGCATGGTGGTGGCCACCGGCCGGCCACTGCGGGCAGGCCGGCCACCGCGCACCTACTTGGTGCGGGCGGGTAATACTGGCAGCGGCGGCGGGCGTGAGGGGGCAGGCGTGCATGACGTGACCTACAGCGCCGAAAGCCTTTACGCCGCCGCCACATGGTAAGCCTGCTTACCGCCTTCCTGGCCAGCAAATGGCGCTGGGTAGCCTTCGCCCTGGCCATCATCTTCGCCGTGCTGCTGCTCACCCAGGCCAGCGACTATGCCAGCACCTGGTGGGCCCACCGGCGCCTGGCCAAAGCCACTAAGGCCACCGTGCGCGCCCACACTACCCGCGCCGCCGGGGAGGCCCGGCACCGCAGCAATTTCGACAGCGCTTTTTACAGCCAGGCCGGCCAGCGCCGCGAGTTGGCCCGCACCCTCGCCAAAATCAAACACCTCGATGACTCGCTCCATCACCGCCTGCCTGCCGCTCCTGCTCTGCCTGCTGTGCCGCCCCGCCCATAGCCAGGCCGTGGCGCCACTGCGCCCGGTGGTGGTGCAGATGGCCGCCGGCGACGTGGCCCAGCAGCCGCTCGTCGGCCTCGACACGGCCACCTACCGCCACACCCGCCAGTACGTAGCCGCCGCTGGCCAGCTGCTGCTGGTGCGTGCCGACCGCATTGCCCAGTTGGAGCGCAGCGGCCGGCTCTGCGACTCGCTAGCCACCGCCGCCAGCGCGGAGCTGCGCCGCCAGCGCGCCACGGCCAGCGCCAACGAGGCCGACTTTCAAAAGCTGGCCGGGCAAGCGAGCCAGGCGCTGGCCACGCCGCCCCAGCCGCCGCTGCTGCTCGACTCGCATACCTACACCGGGGCGGCGCTCGGGGCCGTGGCGGTGGTACTGCTTAAGCTTTTCATTTTTCACAATTAAAATCTTTTCTGCCATGCTTTACCGCATCTTACTTCTTGTGCTGGCCGTGCTCGTCTGGCTCGTGCTCTACCTCACCGGCCGCGAAAGCCACACGGCTGATGGCCTCATCTTCTTTGGCTTGGTCGCGCTGGAGGCTCTACTCATCTGGCTGCAAAGCCGCAAAGCACCCGTACGATAATGGAGGGCCTGATTCAAGTCGTCATTAAGAGTGACGACGACGGGCACGAATACGTGATTCCCGCACACAAAGAGCCCATCTTCGATAAGCTACTGGGTATCGGTGGCCTTGATGAGTACGAAGATTTCGAGAAAGAATTCAGCGGCTACCGCGCAGGTGGAGCCATTGACATTCCGCTGTTCGCCAAGGTAGGCTACGAGGCTGAACTATGATTGCCGACCTCTACTGGCTGCCGGCCGTGCTGCTGATGGCCACCGGCCAGGGCCTGCTACTGCCAGCCATCCGGCGCACAGAGCCCGGGGCGGAGGCGAAGCGCCAGGCCTTCGCGCTGCACTGGCTGCTGACGGCTGCCTACTATGCGCCCCTTGCGCTGGCCCCGCGCACCTGGTCGGCGGCCGTGCTGGCCCGGGTGCTGCTCTTCGACCCCGTGCTGAACCTGGCGGCTGGCGACCATGCTTTCGCCGTGGGCCAGACGGCCGCCAGCGACCGGGCGTTGCAGTGGGTGGCGCTGCGGGTGGGCTGGCCAGCCGAGCGGGTGCGGGTGGTGGTGTGGGTGGCGTGCGTGGCAGGCGGCGGGTGGTTGGTGATTGGTAAATGATAAACAGAAAGAGCCCCGACCAACCGGTCGGGGCTCTTTCTGTTTCTAGCATTGGAACGCTAGAAACTAAGTTGTAGCTTTGCAGAGTAGTTCTCTGGCTCCTTGCATGGCCTGTTGGGAACAATGCCCCATTCTGGCTAGGCTAGAATGGGGCTTTTTTGTCTTTAACGACGAGCGGCAGGGCGTTTTTGATTTAGTTGACTTGGCGGAATAGGCGTTGCAAATACTTGTTTCAAGATTTCAGTGTGATAACTGTTTACCTCTCCGTATTTGCCATCAAATACTTTTCCCACTGTGTATCCCTGGGAACGACTTAATTGAGCCGCAAGCTTACCATAGGTGGTAGCCGCTGATGCTGGCAGTCTAACTTTAACTAAGTTGGCATAACCTGATATCGCATAGTATTTGCTGTCGATAGTTGTTTGCTTTGCTGCAACCTCGGCTACCTGCTCACCTAGCATACCAATTTGCTGGTGGTCGGCTTCTTGCTTTACTTCCAAGTCGTGTACCCGTCGTTCATGCTCTACGAGTTGCTGACATTGCTTTAATAGCAGTTCAGCTGGTGTCAATACTTTTAACTCGACTTTCCCAGTACGTAAAAGCTCTGCTATCCATTCATCACACTGAATCTCAAAGTCTACATCTAGCCACTGGGCCATCTTGAGAATAAGGCGCTCATTTATCCAAGTGCCTGGATTAGAGCCACCTTGACGTGTTTCGACCAAAGCGGGGATTTTACCCTTTGCTTCTAACGCAGCCACATAACGCGCACCAGATACTGAGCGTAACCACTCATATGGCTTTTTGCCAAAGGGCGCACACATAGCGGTAGCATTGGCCATAAGTTGGCCATCAATAAGCTCGAACTCAATGGCAAAGCCATTATAGTTTTTGATGATTAACTCTTGCATGAGTTGTTGGAGTTTGTGAAACACCAAGTTACAACTAGGCTAAGTAACCTACAGGATAGGCGCAATGATTTTCACAGCTTTTCTGATAATTAATCATCATAAGCAGCAGTCCCACAATAGATTATTAGGTGTCACCAAAAATTCACTCATGAGGCCCAAAAATCGAACGACGTGCTCTTGGAAATAAAAAGAGCCCCGACTAACCAGCCGGGGCTCTTTTTATTTCTGCTTTCTGGCGTACCACTCCTGGCTGGCCTCGGGCGCGTCAGGGTCGCTTACGTCATCGCCAAAGTCGCGCTGGCTGGCTTCGTCGTACTCGGCTTGGCTGGCCTCGTCGTACTCAGGGTCAGGGCCCTGCTCAAATTCCGCATCCGCTACTTCCTCATAGGTCGGCTGCTCTTCCCATTCTTTTTGCGTGCTCATGGTAGAAAATCGAAGTTTCTACTAAGATAAGTAGTACTAAGCAGATTTGCGAAAGCACTTGGCGAAATCTGCCGTGCTCATCCTAGTAGTCCGGCCAGGCGCGTGCGGCAGCTGTATTACTACCTCGTCACCTTCCTGCTCGTAGGTGAGCGTGTAGGCCTGGCCAATGCGAAAGCCGGCGTAGCCATCGAAATAGTGGTGGCCAGTATCGCCGACGAAAGTGAGGGTTTGGGTAGTAGGCATAGCGCAAAATTAGGCTGCCTGCTCCTCATCCGGCTTGTTCCGTGCCTCCATCCGCGCGCGCAGCGCGGCAAAATCCCGCTCAATCTTGCGGCGCTCGATGAAGCGGGCGTAATATTTCTGCGTGGTGCGCATATTCTTGTGGCCGAGCACCGCCGACACGGTTTCGAGCGGCAGGTCTTCATTGAGCAGGAACATACCGAACGTGCGCCGGGCTGCGTGGTGCGTCACTTCGAGCGGCCAGCCTAGCACGGCCCCAATTTCCTTAAGCGCCCGGTTGGTGGGGGCATTTTCGTAGCAGGGAATACCGCCCGCGCTGGCGTACTTG
>Ga0160428_1000557_pt1 | contig 39489 bp, 27 predicted proteins | sample SolpanmetagenomM_FD_108198 | JGI IMG/M metagenome (GOLD analysis project Ga0160428, IMG submission 108198) | Solar panel surface microbial communities from Lawrence Berkeley National Laboratory, California, USA - M | ecosystem: Engineered > Built environment > Solar panel > Unclassified ... | reverse complement strand
CTACTACTGGTGGCCCGCCGAAAAAGGCACCCCGCCCAAGCGCTACAGCACCTTCGACGTGAAGAAGGACGCCTGGCAGTACGACGCGCCCACCAAGAGCTACTACCTGCACATCTTCTCCAAAAAGCAGCCCGACCTGAACTGGAACAACCCTAAGCTGCGCCAGGAGGTGCACGCCATCATGCGCTACTGGCTCGATAAGGGCATCGACGGCTTTCGCATGGATGCCTTTCAGTTTGTGGCCAAGGACCCCAGCTTTCCGCCCATGCCGGGCCTCACCGAAAGCAACTACGCCAACGCCTACAACCACGGCCCGCACCTGCACGACTACCTGAAGGAGATTAACGAGCAGGTACTGAGTCACTACAACGCCATGACCGTGGCCGAGGGCGCCGGCCGCAACACCACCGAGGCCATGCTCTTCGTGGACCCCGCCCGCAAGGAGCTGGACATGACCTATCACTTTGAGGGCGTGGGCGTGGGCAGCGGCTCGGATACGTACAAGCTCACCGACCTCAAGCGCGTCTTTACGAAGTGGGACAGCGCGTTTGCCCAGAAAGGCTGGCAGGCCATCGACCTGGGCAACCACGACCAGCCGCGCATGGTGAGCAAGTTTGGCGACGACCGGCCGGCCTTCCGCGCCGCCTCGGCCAAGCTGCTCAATACCTTTTTGCTCACCATGCGCGGCACCCCCTACTGCTACAACGGCGACGAGCTGGGCATGACCAACAGCAAATTCAACGGCATTGGCGAGTACCGCGACGTGGCCGCCCGCAACGCCTACGCCCTGCTGAAGCAGCAGCACGGCAATGAGGCGGCGTTCTTCCACAGCCTGGCCCGCTTCTCGCGCGACAACAGCCGCACGCCCTTCCAGTGGGATGCTACCGCCCACGCCGGCTTCACCACCGGCACGCCCTGGCTGGGCGTGAACCCCAACTACGTGACCCTCAACGAGGCCGCCCAGGACCAGGACTCGGCCTCGGTGCTGAACCACTTCCGGCGGGCCGTGGCCGTGCGCCAGCAGCAGGTGCTGATTCACGGCCAGTACCACCTGCTCGACGCGGCCAACCCGGCCATCTACGCCTACACCCGCACGCTGGGCGCCGAGCGGGTGCTGGTGGTGCTCAACTTCTCCTCGGCCCCGCACCGCTGGCCGCTGCCCGCCGGCCTGGTGCCCAGCGGCCGGCCCTGGCTCAACAACTATCCGCAGGCGCTGCCCACCGGCCCGGCCTTCGCCCTCCAGCCCTGGCAGGCCGTGGTGGTGCGCCTGCAATAGCCGACGGCTTTACCCTCGGCTTTACCCTACTTACCCTGCTCTTTTCCAGCTTTTACCCCGCCCCAAGTCCCCTTTTTCGCTTTTTCCGAAATCGATTGCGATAGGTAGCCGCCCGGCGGGGTGTTTGTCGAATTTCCCACTCTTTTACCCTTTTTACTCATGCGTAACACCAGTTACTCAACGCCCTTCGCCTACGAGCAGCCGGCCGCCCGGTCGGCCCTGGGCCGCAAGCTGTTGCTCCTGACCCTGTTTTTGCCGCTGGCCGGCCACGCCCAGACCGCCCGCGAGGTGTCGGGCAAGGTGGTCGATGCCACCGGCGCGGGCCTGCCCGGCGTGACGGTGCTCGTCACGGGCACTTCCGTGGGGGCCAGCACGGGGGCCGACGGCTCGTTTCGCCTGCAAGTGCCGGCCACGGCTACCTCGCTCACGGTTTCCTTCATCGGCTACGCCAAGCAAACGGTGGACATTACCGGCAAATCGACGGTCACGATAAACCTGAAAGACGATGCCCAGGCCCTGGGCGACGTGGTGGTGGTGGGCTACGGCTCGGTGCAGAAAAGCGACCTGACTGGGGCGGTAGCGGCCCTGGGTCCTAAGGATTTTAATAAGGGTACCTTCACCTCGCCCGACCAGCTTATCCAAGGCCGGGCCTCGGGCGTGCAGGTGACCCAGAACAGCGGCCAGCCCGGCGGCGCCTCTACCATCAAAATCCGGGGTAACTCGGCTGTGACGGGCACCGGCCAGCCGCTGTACGTGATTGACGGCGTGCCGCTCGACGGCCGCTCGGCCCGGCCCGGCCAGACGACTTCGGCCGGCGACAGCCCCGACAGCAACCCGCTCAACTTCCTGAACCCGGCCGACATCGAGTCGATTGATATTCTCAAGGATGCCTCGGCCACGGCCATTTACGGCTCGCGGGCCGCCTACGGCGTGGTTATCATCACCACCAAGCGCGGCAAGGTGGGCGAGCCCAAGCTGGACATCGGCGTGTCGGGCGGCTTCTCCAACATCATGCGCAAAATCAAGGTGCTCAACGCCGATGAGTACCGGCAGGCCCTGACCTACTACGGCGCGGCGGCCAGCAACGACCACGGCCTGAACAACGACCCGCTGGCGGCCATCCTGCAAACCGGGCCGCTCCAGAACTACAACGCGGCCATCAGCGGCGGCAACGAAAATGCGCGCTACCGCCTCTCGCTGGGCTACCTTGACCAGAAGGGCATTGTCAAAAAAACCGGCTTCCAGAAGTACAGCGCCAACTTCGTGACCAACGTGAAGTTTTTGGAAAGCAAGCGGTTGGGTATAGATGTGAACATCACGGCCAGTCAGTCGCGCGAGCAGCTGGCTCCCATCACCAACAACGGCGACTTCCGGGGCAGCCTCATCGGGCAGGCCTTGCAGTGGAACCCCACCGACTCGCTTTACCGCGCCGATGGCAAGCCGGTGGCCCGCATCGGCAGCTCCACCATCAACCCGGTGGCGCAGCAGGAATACTACAACGACAACTCGCGGGTAACCACGGCGCTGGCCTCCATCTCGCCCTACTATAAGTTTACCGATTGGCTGGAATACCGTGCGCTCGTCGCCGTGAACTACAGCACGGGCTCGCGCCGCACGTCCATCGACCAGCGCCTCAACATCAACGACTACTTTGGCCGGGGCTACGCTGCCATCGGGGGCACCGAGCTGCTAACCCAGCAGATGACGCACACGCTGAACTTCAACAAGAAGATTGCCGGCGACCTCAACCTGAACGCGCTGGTAGGCTACGAGTATACCAAGTTTGGCTACTCGGGCTCGAACGTGAACGCGCTGGGCCCCACCAACGGCTTCGGCACCTACGGCCTCGACTACACCAACTACCTCCAGTACTCGAACCCCTCGGCCCGCACCATCTCGTCGTTCGTCGACCCCGTGTCGGAGCTGCAATCGTTCTTCGGCCGCGCCATTTTGAACTACAAAGGGCGCTACCTACTCACGGCGACGCTACGCTCGGACGGCAGCACCAAGTTCGGTGACAACAAAAAATACGGCTACTTCCCGTCGCTGTCGGCGGCTTGGGACATCAGCCAGGAGAGCTTCTTCAAGGTTGAAGCCATCAACCAGCTCAAAGCCCGCGTGGGCTACGGGCGCACCGGCAACCAGGAGTTTCCAGCCGGCGCGTCGCGCTCGCAGTATGCCTTTTTGGGCGCCAACGGCGGCCTGGGGCAGATTAACAACTTTAACAGGGATTTGCAGTGGCAGTCAGATGAGCAATACGATGCGGGCATCGACATTGGCTTGTTCAACAATCGCGTGACCCTGACGGCCGACTACTTCTACAAGCGCACCAGCAAATTGCTGTATCCGCTGGCGCCCATTCAGCCGGCCGCCCCGGGCGGTGCCATCACCTGGAGCAACCTCGACGGCACCATCGTCAACAAGGGGGTAGAGCTGATTGCCGGCATTACGGCCGTGGAGAGCCCCAAGTTTGGCCTGAGCTTCAACGCCAACGCCACGTTTATTCGCAACATGGTCGACGGCCTGCCCGGCGTCATTCAGACGGGCGCGCTGAGCGGCCAGGGCCTGTCGGGCGTGACGGTCGAAACCATTCAGAGCGGCTACCCCATCAACTCGTTCTTTACGCAGCAGTACCTGGGCCTCGACCCCACCACCGGCCAGTCGCTGTATGCCGACAATGGCGCGCCCCGCTACCTGGGCAACCCTAACCCCCGCACCCTGGCGGGCCTGAGCACTACCATCCGCTACGACAAGCTCTCGCTCACGGCCAACTTCAACAGCGTGTTTGGCAACCTGATTTACAACAACACGCTCAACAGCGTGCTCAACGTGAGCCAGATACAAGGGGGTAAGAACATTTCCAAGGTGCTCTACGAGTCGCCTATTAAGGAAGCCCTCAGCAACCGGCTCGCGCCCTCGTCGCGCTTCCTGGAAAGCGGCAACTACGTGAAGCTCTCGAACGTGACGCTCTCCTACGCCTTCGGCAACGTGGGCAAGGTGCTCAAGGGCGCCAGCATCTACGCCATCGGCCAGAACCTGTTTGTCATCACCAACTACACGGGCTTCGACCCCGAGGTGAACACCAACAAGACCGTGAACGGCGTGCCCTCGGCGGGCATCGACTACACCGGCTTTCCGAGCGCCCGCACCTTCACGTTCGGCGTCAACTTCTCTCTCTAACCCACCCAACGCTAGTTATTGATTATGAAAAAGATACTTGGTGCGGCGGCCATGCTGGCCGTGCTTCAGCTGGCCAACAGCTGCAAGATTAACGAGGAGTTTAATGGCACCCTTACGGCCGCCCAGGTGGGCTCCAACGGGGGCGGCAACGCCGCCGCGCTGCTCGACGGGGTGTACACGTCCATGCGCAGCCCGTTTCAGGGAGCCACCCAGGTGTTTGCCCTCTCGGAGGTGACCACCGATGAGCGCCTGATGCCCACCCGCGGCGGCGACTGGGACGATAATGGCAAGTGGCGCCAGCTGCACCAGCACAACTGGGATGCCAACCACCAGGAAGTGCGCGATGCGTTCAACAACCTGAACTCGGTCGTATTTGCGGCCACCGACATGCTGCAATTCAGCCCCAGCACGCAGCAGCAGGCCGAGGCGCGCTTTCTGCGGGCCTGGGCTATGTACTGGATACTTGACCTCTACGACCAGGTGCCCTACCGCGACCCCGGCGAGCCGGTGACGCAGCTGGCCCGCGTGCGCAAGGGCACGGAAGCCCTCGACTTCATCATCAGCGAGGTGAATGCCGCGCTGCCCAACCTGCCCGACGCCCCCGTGAACCGGGCCACCAAGGACGCGGCCCGGGGCCTGCTCATGAAGTGCTACCTCAACCGGGGGGTGTACGCCAACCGGGCCACGCCCACGTTTGCCCCCGCCGACATGAACCAGGTTATCAGCCTGGCCGATGCCATCATCAACACTGGGCGCTACAAGTTCGCGGCCAACTACTTCGACAACTTCGCCCCCGATAACACCAACATCGGCACCGAAAACATTTTCACCGAGCTCAATATTGGCGGCGTGAGCAGCGGGGCGCAGTACGACCTGTGGCGCTTCATCTCGCACTATAACATGGTGCCCACCGGCTACAACGGCCCCACGGCCCTGTCCGGGTTCTACGATAAGTTTGGGGCCAGCGACATTCGCCGGGGCACGGTCTACACGTATGCCAACGGCCCCGCCAACCCCGGCAAGCGCCAAAACGTGGGCTTCCTGATAGGCCAGCAGTACAACCTGAATACGGACGCCCCGCTTACGGACCGCACCGGCGCCCCGCTGGCTTTCACCCGCGAGGTGAGCATTATCGAAACCAATGCCCAAACCCTGGAGCGCACGGGCATCCGGCCGATGAAGTACCCGCCCGACTTCACCAACAACGGCGCCGGTACCATCGACAACGACATGGTGCACCTACGCCTGCCCGATGTGCTGCTGATGAAGGCCGAAGCCATCTTGCGCGGCGGCACCGCTACCACGGCCGGCACCTACGGCAACACGCCCACGGCGCTCGTAAACTCGATTCGCACCGACGCCTCGCGCAATGCCGGGGCCTTGGGCACCGTGGACCTAGCTGCCCTGTACGACGAGCGCGGCCGCGAGCTGTACCTGGAGCAATGGCGCCGCCAGGACATGGTGCGCTTCGGTAAGTACCTGGGGCCCATTCAGGAAGGTCCTACCAGCTCCGATGCCAAGTACCTCATCTTCCCCATCCCCAACCAGCAAATAGCGGTAAATACCAACCTGACCCAAAACCCGGGCTACTAAGCCCCGGCCGCCGCTGATGCGGCTTGTAAAAGCGCGTTCGTCCGGCTGGGCGAACGCGCTTTTGCGTTTGCTCCGCTTGGTTGACGTTAAGTAGGCGCACGCCTGTAATGTAAGAGCAAAGTTGCAAGTTAAGAACGGTCATCCTTAACATGAAACCTAGGAGTGTGTATAATATATAAAAATTATAATAAATTATTTTAATAAAACAAGTAGCTGCTGGCCAGTTCGCCTTTCTAGGCGACGGTTGCTCCCCGTTCGCAGCTGGCTGCTGCGAGCTTGGGGTCACCGTGGGGCAGCGGGGCATTGGCTGCCTAGGGCTGGCCAGCAACGCCTGCTGCCGAAAAGGGCTGTTTATGCGTTGCAGACCCTAGAAAAGGCCCCAAAGGCCGCGCGAAACGGCGCGGCCTTTGGGGTATGCCGATACACTACACAATACCCTAGCCCGTACACCAGCCAATACACTATGCAGTACACTGCGCAGTACACCGTGCGTGGCTTATGCAGGCGGGGCAGGTTTGGCGGCTTCCTTGGCGGTAAGTTTAGCTTCCTGCTTGAGCACCAGGTCTATACCTTCCAGAATGAGCGCGTGCACAGAGATGGCGTTGGCATTGGGCAGCGACTTGGCGCGGTGGCGATTGCGCCGCGCATCGCGGGCGTCGGCGAGCTGTTGCAGCTTGGAGGTGTAGAGCCGCAGCGTATAGCTGGAAATGGCCTGGCTATCGGCAGCGGGTTTTTCGGCAGGAGCGGCGGCTCCTTGGTCAATGATGGCCTGAAGGGCGGCGGCCTCTTTACGCGGCGGGAGTTTCATCGGGTGGTAAGGACTTGGATAATGTGCTGGAATAGCGTGTTTACTTCGGCCACGGCCTTCGGCTCCTGGGCGGCGTATTCGGGGTCGAGTACGGTGTGGCCCGTGCTGGCCGCCTTGGAGTAGGCAATGCGGTTGGACAGCGTGTGCGGGAGCAGGCGGATGCCGTAGGCCTCGCGAATGGAAGTGGCCATCTCCTCAAAGGCGCTGCTTTTGGGGCCGCGGTAATCGGTGCGGTTGGCCACGAAAAACGTCGTCAGGTTGGGGTTGAACGGCTTGAGCTGGTCGAGTAATTCCAGCACATCGCGCAGGGCCCAGATGTCAAACGCTTGCAGCGAAAGGGGGACTAGGTAGGCATCGCTCACGGCCAGGGCCGCCCGCTGGCTGGCCGTATCGCGGCCGCCCACGTCCACCACAATATCATCGTAGTGCCGCATCAGCGCCCGGATTTCTTCGTGCAGCTTATTGCCGATAAGCTCCACCGCCGTGTACCCCGCCGCGCCGCGCTGCTCTTGCCGCAAGGCGGTGAAGTAGCTGGAAGTGCCCTGGCTATCGGCATCTACCAGCAGCACGTTGTTGCCCGGTTTTTGTGCTAAAAAAACGGCGAGCGTAGTAGCAATAGTTGATTTCCCTACCCCACCTTTTACGGAACCTATCGTAATAACCATCAGCTAGTTATTTTAAGCGCAGTAGTGTACTGCGTAGTGTACGCCGTAGTGGCTTGCTATAAGCCATGCAGGCCCCTAAAGGTAGTGTATTGGTTGGCTGATTGCAAGCAGTCAAGCTACCTACTAGGCAAGCGCAAGGCAAGCGGCGGCGAGCAGCCCGGCGGCCGGCGGGTGGGGCGCCCTTTCGCGTCAGGCACTGGCCTCAAAGCCAGGATTCGGGAGGCTTTCGAATATGCTGCGGTAGGCGGGCGGGGCGGTGGCCCGCCCGCCAGGCGAGGGGCGCCGCCGGGCGAGTAGGCGAGGGTGCTTCTATCTTCGCCGCATGTCCTCTGCTGTGCGCTCGCTTTGCCAACCGCTGCTGCTAAGCCTGCTGGCTGGGCTGCTGGCCCACCCGGCCCACGGCCAGGATAGCACCCTGACGCGCCTTATTCGCCAGCACCAGTATGCGTTTGAGTGGCAGCAGGGGCATTTTGCGGGGCCCGGCTGGGCGCAGCTCACCCGCGAAGTGCAGCAAAGCCAGTTTGTGCTGCTGGGCGAGATGCACGGCACTACGCAAATACCGCAGTTGGGGGCCGCCCTGGCTCAGGTGCTGAAGCCCCGGGTTTTTGTGGCCGAAATCAGCCCTTACGAGGCCCAGGACCTGGCCGAGCTAGTGGCCCAGCCCGGCCCCCCCACGGCCTTTTTGCGGCAGCACCCGTTTGCGCTGTCGTTTTATAGCTGGGCCGCCGAGTTTGAGCTGGCGCGCCAGCTGGCGGCGCAGGGCGTGCAGCTGCTGGGTATCGACCAGGTGAGCTCCTTTACGCCGGGGCGCTTTTATCAAAAGCTGGCGGCGCTGGCCACCCACCCGGCCACCAAAAAGTACTTGCTGCGCCGCGCGGCCGCCTACCAGGCCCACGACCGCGCCGTGATGCGCCCCGAGCCGGGCCAAAAAACCATGTATCAGCAGCCGGCCGCGGCCCTGGATAGCCTCACCGCGCTGGCCCGCGCCGAAAGCCCCGCCGTGCAGCGCATGGTGCGCGACTACGTGGCCAGCGCACGCATCTACCAAAGCCACGCCAACCCTGAGCTGGCCAGCCGCAGCCACGCGCAGCGCGTAGGCTTGCTCAAGCACAACCTGCTGCGGGCCCTGCGGCCGTGGCAGCCCACGGGCGGCGAGGCCCTGCCCCGCATGTTGTTTAAGCTGGGCGATGAGCACCTGGGGCGCAACCTGAGCAATAGTGGCCTGTTCGACCTGGGCAACCTGGTAGTAAACCTGGCCGATGCGCAGGACCACCGCAGCTTGCACCTGCTCGTGATGGGCCGCCAGGGCACGCTCACGAGTGGGTTTGACCCCGACGACCCGCGGCGCAACGTGGAGGCCTACACCCCCCAGGACCTGCCCTGGCTCCAGCCCTTTTTTGCCCAGGCCGCGCCCGGCGCCTGGTGCCTCGTCGACCTGCGCCCCGCCCGCCACGCCCTGCTGGCCCACGAGCTACAAGCCACCGGCCAGCTGCAAACCGCCCTTTTAGGCTACGACTACCTCGTCATCATTCCCGAAACCACGGCCAACGGCCCGTTTTAGGGCCGGCCAGCTGCCCCCGCTCCTTTGGGTGCCCCTTTAACGCCTGCTTCAGCCGTGGGCCGCCCCCGCGTGCCCCACGGCGCGGGCCGCCCGCGCCGGCACACCGGCTTTTAGCGCACTGGCTACCCCGGCCCCGGGGCGGGCGGCCCTGGGCAGCGCAGCTAAACCAACTAAAAAATACCGGCAAATAGGGGGTTTGGTCCTTCGAATGACCAGAGTGGTGTATTATTTTTTCAGGGGTGAAAGGGCGCCAATACTTTTGAATCATCAACAACGGCAAAGGCAATCAACGAACGCCACGCACCGCTTTGCTTCAGCAAAAAATGCTGATTATCAAGTGAGTAGTGGCGAGGTGGCAGCTTTGCTAAATAGAAGTTCAACTTACTTGCAACGCTTGCATTTCTCATTCCTTTCTTCCCTTCACCTCAGGTCGTCATGAAAGCATCTACCGGCTCCACCAGCTCCTACTTCTCTAACGAGAACTTTGATTTCAAACCGTTCAGTGAGGACGAGCTGGCCATCATTATGGGGGGCGGTGATGATGAACTGACCGCGGGCTTTTCGCCCATTGATGCCCTGGCGGCCGACGACTCGTTCGACGAATAGGCTTCCTGCCGCGCCGCTCCTGCGCCGCCTGAGTTGCTGCTCCTGCTTGTATTCATGCTTGCCAACTGGCAGCAAACCAGTTGCTTCTGATAGCCTGCGTATTGGCCAATACCCAGGTTGATGCCCGCCAATTAGCGCCGAAAGCTCACCGGTTAATCAGCGCCTTGGTTTCTTTTTCTCCTTTTTCCTTTTCCATTTTTCACCCTTTTCCTTTTACGACCATGAAAAAAGTAACCTTGACCGCCGACCAGCTGGACCTGAGCAAAGAGACCGTAGCCAACCTGAGCCCGGAGCAGCTGCAAGAAATCGAAGGTGGCATCGCCGCCCAGGACGACTTCTCTTGCTTCGATGCCTCGTGCATCGTGGTGCGCACCCGCGTAGCCGAAGAGGCTTCGTAGTGACAGCGCTTGAAAGTGGGGGCGCCCCGGTGCCCCCGCTCTCAAGCAGTCAAGGCAGTTAGCTCTGCCACCTATGCATCGCTGTATGAAAAAGATAGCCCTCGCCGACCAGCTGGACCTCAGCAAAGAAATCGTTGCCGACCTGAGCTCCGAACAGCTCCAGGAAATAGAAGGTGGCGCTGCGCCCGTGGAGGTATTCTCTTGCTTCGATACCTCGTGCATCACCTTGCCCCACGGGTCCGCCGCCGAGTAAACCAACCCGGCAAACCACCATTTCTCCTCCCTTTTTCCTTTTCCATTTTTCACCCTTTTCCTTTTACGACCATGAAAAAAGTAACCTTCTCCGCCGACCAGCTGGACCTGAGCAAAGAGACCGTAGCCAACCTGAGCCCGGAGCAGCTGCAGGAAATCGAAGGTGGCATCGCCGCCCAGGACGACTTCTCCTGCTTCGATGCCTCGTGCATCGTGGTGCGCACCCGCGTAGCCGAAGAAGTCGAATAGTGACAGCGCTTGAAAGTGGGGGCGCCCCGGTGCCCCCGCTTTCGAGCCTTGGGCTTGCAAGATAGCCGGTTGCCTCTTTTTACCTCTTTCACTCCGTGACCCATGAAAAAAGTATCGCTTGCCGACCAGTTGGCCCTCAATAAGGAGATTATCGCCAACCTGACCCCCGAGCAGCTGCAAGAAATCGAAGGCGGTGCCGGCGAAGAAGTGCAGTTCTCGTGCTTCGACTCTTCCTGCACCACCACGGGCCAGTCCGGCCGCGACACCCGCGACGCCCCTCCGCAATAAGGTGGCCCGCTGCTGACCTCGCCCGCTCCTGCCATGAAAAAAATAACGCCCCTGGATGAGCTGAACCTCACTAAGGAAATCATCGCCAGCCTCAGCCCCGAACAGCTCCGGGAAATCGAAGGCGGGGCAGCGTTTACCAACAACAGTCAGATTTCCTGCTTTGCTGAATCCTGCCTCATAACGGACATCCAGCAGGAAGGCAACTAACCTTCCCTACTCCTGCCATGAAAAAAATAACGCCCTTGGATGAGCTGAACCTCACCAAGGAAATCATCGCCAGCCTCAGCCCCGAACAGCTCCAGGAAATCGAAGGCGGGGGAGAGAATACCATGACCGGCAGTCAGTTTTCCTGCCTAGCCTACTCCTGCCAGGTGTCGCGCACCGAGGAAGTAAGCAACTAACTACCCCACTGGCCTGCACCAGGCAGTTTTCCTGCCTGGTGATTTGGCGTAAAATAAGCCCGTGCCTGCCGCCCCGGCGGGCAGGGTACCCCCCGGGGCCGCGCGCCCCACCCCGCCAGCTTGTGCTGGCCACCCCTCTCTTTCCGGGCTTGGTACTCACCTGCGGCTTTTGCCCAGGGCTGCTGCTTTTGCCCCTGCCCCCGCTCATCCTCTCGCCGTTTCACGCATGAAAAGCGCCATCCAACCCTTTGATTTTTACCTGCTTCGCCTGCCGGTATTGCCTATCAGCGGCCTGCGGGAGCTGCATGCGTGCGGCACGCCTGAGGAGTTGGCCGGCGCGGTGCACCGCCTCTATCAGGAGGCCGGTATTCAGGAGGCCATTTACCTGGCCAGCCCCGAGCTGCACGCCCAGCTGCTGAAGTGGCTGGCCAAGCCGCCGGTGGCGCCCGCGGGCGAAGACGAGCGCCTGGTGCTGACGCTCTACAAGTACCTGCTGCGTATGAGCAGCCGCAGCACGCCCTACGGCCTGTTTGCGGGCTTCAACACCGGCCGCATTGCGCCCGAGCCCACGCAGCTGCGCCTGGCCGAGGCCGCGCAGCGCGCCCGCAAGCACGCCCGCCTCGACATGAATTACGTGGCCGAGCTCAACAAGCAGGTCATTGCCGACCCGGTGCTCAAAACCCGGCTGCGCTTCTTCGTCAACAACAGCTTGTACAAGACGCCCGACGGCTACCGCTACTACGAGTACTACCTGCGCAACAAGCGCCGCAGCTACAACCTGGTGGCCATCAAGGCGTCGGTCTACGTGGACCAGGTGCTGGCGGCGGCCTGGCACGGCGCCCCCTACCAACACCTGCACGACGCGCTCACGGCCGGCGGCATTGCGCCCGAGGCGGCCACCACGTTTTTGGGGCGCCTCATCGAGTCGCAGGCCCTGCTCTCGGAGCTGGAGCCGACCGTGACGGGCCCCGAGTTTTACTCGAAGCTGGTAGAAAAAGTACAGGAAATAGGCCCGGCGCACCACAACCTGGGCCAGCTGCAAGCCATCGAGGCCCTGCTAGGGGGCGCAGCCACCGGCATCGACACCTACCAGGCCGTGGAGCAGGTGGTGAAGCAGTCGTTTCCGGCGGCTACCAGCAAAAACCTGATTCAGACCGACCTGCACCTCGCGATGGCCCACAACACGCTGAGCCAGCACGCCGTGCAGCTGCTGAGCCAGGACCTGGAAGCGCTGTCGGTGCTGCATAAGAGCGAGGCGCCCAGCGACTTGCGTACCTTCGCCCAAAGCTTTGCCGAGCGCTACGAGGAGCAGGAGATTCCGCTGCTCGAAGCCCTCGACAGCGAGGCTGGCCTGGGCTACGGCACGGCCAGCACCGCCAAGGTCAACCACACGCCGCTGGTGAGCGACGTGCGCGTGCCCGGCAAGGCCGCCGCCCAGCAGGTGGCCTGGTCGGCCTACCGGCAGCTTGTGTTTCGCAAGTTTCAGGAAAGCGAGCAGGGGCAGCAGCGCGTGGCCCTCACCGACCACGACCTGCGCGCGCTGGCCCCCGCTGCGCCCGTGGCCCTGCCGGCCACGTTCTACGCCCTGGGCAGCCTGGTAGCCGCCAGCGCCGAGGCCCTCGACCGGGGCGAGTTCAAGTTTCAGCTCAGCACCTGCCACGGCCCCGGCGCGATGGCCCTGATGGCGCGCTTTGCCCACGCCGACCCCCTGCTGGCCGCCAAGCTGGTGGCCTGCGGCCAGCACGAGCAGGCCGCCGCCGGCGAGGCCCTGCTGGCCGAGGTGGTGCACCTGCCCGAGGCGCGGGTGGGCAACATCTTGCAGCGCCCCCAACTGCGGGACTACGAGATTCCGTTTTTGGGCAATTCCTCGGTGCCCGCCGATAAGCAGCTGCCGGTGTCGGACTTGCTGGTGTCGGTGCGGCAGGGCAAGGTGGTGCTGCGCTCCCAGCGCCTGGGCAAGGTAGTGCTGCCCCGCCTGACCACGGCCCACAACTACAGCGGCGGCCTGTCGGTGTACAAGTTCTTGTGCGACTTGCAGCACCAGGAAGACGCCTTCAGCCTGTACTGGGATTGGGGCGTGCTCCAGAGCCAGCCGCACCTGCCGCGCATCGAGTACAAGCACCTCATTGTGAGCCGCGAGCGCTGGCGCCTGGCGGCCGAGGCCGCCCCCGAAGCGGCGGCCGCCACTACGCCGGGGGCGCTGGCCGCCTTCCGCCACAAGTACCAGTTGCCCCAGCAGGTGCTGCTGGCCGACGGCGACAACGAGCTGCTGCTCGACTTTGCCTGCCCGCTGGCCTTGCAGCTGCTGGCCCAGCGCCTGCGCAAAGGCCCCGCCACGCTCTTCGAGTTTGTGCACCGCGAGGCGTCGCAGCTGCTCACCGACGACCAGCAGGGCAGCTACCTCAACGAGGTGCTCATCCCGTTTGCCAACGGCGCGGCGGCCCCCGCCAAGGCCCTGGCCCCCGCCGGCACCGGCGCCGAGGTACGCCGCTCGTTTGCCCTGGGCAGCGAGTGGACCTACCTCAAGGTGTACTGCGGGGCCAAGTGGGCCGATAAAATCCTGGCCGACTACCTGCGGCCCTGCATCAGCGAGCTGCAAGAGCTGGGGCTGATTGAGGAGTGGTTTTTCATCCGCTACGCCGACCCCAAGCCCCACCTGCGGCTGCGCTTCCGGCACCCGGCCGAGCCGGCCCGCCTGGCGCACATCGTGAGCCGCCTGCACCAGGCGCTGGCCGGCTTGCAGCAGGAGCGCGTGGTACGGGCCATCCAGTACGACACCTACTACCGCGAGCTGGAGCGCTACGGCCGGGCCACCATGGCGTTTAGCGAGACGGTTTTTTACCACGACAGCCAGGCCGTGCTGGGCTTTCTCAACCTCATTGAGGGCGACGAGGGTGAGCGCTACCGCTGGCTGTTTGCCCTGCGCGGCGTGGATAAGCTGCTGACGGACTTCGGCTTTTCGCTGGCCGAGAAAGCGCAGTTGGCCGAGCAGAGCCAGCGGGCGTTCTTCCTGGAGTTCAACGGCACCCCCGACCTCACGCGCCGCCTCAACGACAAGTACCGCGAGGTGAGCCGCGAGGTCAGCGGCTTCCTCAACCCCGCCAACGACACGCCCGACGTGCAGGAGGCCTGGGGCTTGTTTGAGCACCGCTCGGCCGGCATAGCGGCCGCCCGCCAGCAGTTGGCCGCCACCGCGGCCCTGCCCCCCGCCGCCCTCGACGAGGCCCTGCGCCGGCTGGTGCCCAGCTACCTGCACATGTTTCTGAACCGCATTTTCCTGGCCAATCAGCGCCTGCACGAGCTGGTAGTCTACCACTACCTCACCAAGCACTACGCCTCGCTCAAGGCCCAGGCCAAGCAAGCACAGGTCATTGCCTACTAACTCCTCAACCCCCTTCACGCTGTGGATAACCGCCCCTTGTACTCGGCCGAGATTACGGAGATAATCGGCACGCCGCCGCGCTGGATACTGCGGGCCGGTGGCGGCCTGCTGCTGGCCGTGCTGCTGGTGGTGGGCACGCTGGCCAGCACCATTCGCACGGCCGAGCAGCACCCCTCGGCGGTGCGCATTGTGGGGGCTACCCAGCCCTACTACCTGCGCCAGCCGGCCGCCGGCGGGCTGCGGCCCCTGGTAGCCTCGGGGCAGGTGGTGGCCCAGGGCCAGCGCCTGGCGCTGGGCACCGATAGCGCCACCCGCCCCGTGCTGGCGCCCTTCAAGGGCACCGTGCACTACGACGAGCAAGTGCTGGCCGGCGGCGCCCGGCCCGGCGACACCCTGGCCCTGCTGGTGCCCCTGGCCACTACCTACCGCTTCAGCGGCCAGGTGCCGCTGAGCCAGGTGGCGGCGCTGCGCCAAAGCCAGCTGCTGCAAATCCAGGTGCCGCTGGATGGCCGCCTGGGCAACAGCCTGGCACTGCACGGCCGCGTGCGCTACCTCAGCCCCGTGGTGCACGCGGGCCTGGTGCGCTACAGCGGCCAGCTCGATGGCCCGTCTGAAGTGGCGCTGGGCCAGCAGGCGGCCACCATCACCGACCTGCGCGGCACGCTGCTGGTGCGCGGTGCCAGCCGCCCCGTGCTACAGCGCCTGCTGCACTAACCTCCTGCCTCACCTTGCTGCTAAAAATATATTAAACAAGCGTTTACCCTCTAACTGCCTAGCGCCATGCAGCCTTTCTTCCGCACTAACTACCGCTTATTCATGGCCCTGCTTGGGCTGCTGTGGCACACCGGGGCGTGGGCCCAGTCTACCGTCACGGGCCAGGTGCTCGACCAGACCCGGCAGGCCGGCGTGAGCTACGCCACGGTAGTGCTGAAGGCGGCGGGCCCCGAGGCCCGCGTGGTGCAGTCGGCCCTCACCGACGAGGCCGGGCACTTCAGCCTGCGGGCCGTGCCGGTGGGCAGCTACCAGCTGAGCGTGCAAACGCTGGGCTTTGCCCCCCACACCCAGCCGGTGCAGGTGGCCGCCGGGGGCGCGCCGCTGGCGCTGGGGGCCGTCGGCCTGGCTGCTGCCGCCCAAAACCTCCAGGAAGTAACCGTGGTTGGCAACCGCCCGCTGCTGGAGCAAAAGCCCGACCGCGTGGTGATGCACGTGGGCGAGAGCGTGCTGGCCACCGGCAACGACGGCTACAGCATCCTGGCGATGGCGCCTTCGGTGCAGTTGATTGAGGGCCGGCCGGTGTTCCGGGGCAAGTCCAACGTACTTATCCTGCTCAATGGCAAGCGCCTGCCGGGCAGCAACCTGGAGAGCGTGCTGGCCAGCATTCCGGGCGACCAGATTGAGCGTATCGAGCTCATTAGCAACCCCTCAGCCAAGTACGATGCCGATGCCTCGGGCGGCGTTATCGAGATTTATACCAAGCGCAGCAAAGACCTGGGCTGGAACGCCAACCTCGGCGGCAACCTCAGCCAGGGCTTTCGCACGGCCGAGGGCCTCAACGGGGGCCTGCGCGCCAGCTCGGCCAAACTAGACTTTACGGCCAGCGGCAGCTTCAACAACCGCAACGGCGTGGAGCGGGGCTACGAAAACCGCACGCTCTACGCCGGCCGCACGCCGGCCGGCAGCCTGGCCCAGCACAGCGACTTTCTGACCACCATCCGCGATGCGGGCCTCAACGGCAGCCTCAACTACCACCTCGACGAGCGCAATACCGTGGGCCTCGACGTGCAGCTGATGCACGCCAGCCTCGACGCGGCGGGCCTCATCAACGCCGCCATTGCGCAGCCGCAGGGCGCTACCACCTCCAGCAGCCACAACGACGCAGCCTTGCAGGTAGACCTGCGCAACTACAACCTCTTTTACCGCCGCAGCCTCGACAAGCAGGGCTCGGAGCTGCTGGCCACCGGCAACTATGCCCAGTACGTGAGCAACCAGCAGCAGGTATTTGACCAGACGCTGCGGGGCCCGCAGGACTCGGCGGCCACCAGCTCGCTGTTTCGCAACGCGGCGCCGGCCACCTACAACATCTACACCGGCGCCCTGGACTACACCCGGGTCATCAGCCCCGCCACGCGGCTCGAAACCGGCCTCAAGTACACCAGCACCCAGAACAGCAGCGCCCAGCAGGTTGAGTACTACACCAATGGGCAGTGGCAGGGCCAGCCCAGCACGCCGTTTGCGCACCTGGGCTACCAGGAGCGCATCGGGGCGGGCTACGCCAACCTCAACCGGCAGCTGGGCAAGCTCAACGTGCAGGCCGGCCTGCGCGCCGAGCAGACGCAGTACAGCGTGGTGGGCGGCATCGACTCAACCTACTTCAACCTGTTCCCTAACCTGCGGGCCGACTACAAGGTGAGCAAGGACTACACCACCTCGCTGGCCTATGCCCGCAACATCAACCGCCCGGCGTACGAGAATCTGATTCCCTACGAGCTGTTTGTCAATAACTACACCTCGCGCAAGGGCAACGCCCGCCTGCGGCCCGAGTACGCCCACAGCTTTTCGTGGAACCACCTCTACAAGGACTTTGGCTTGCAGCTGGCCTACACCCAGACCACCAACGCCATCTCGTCGGTGTACCTCTACGACCCCAGCACGCTGCGCTTTATCCTGACGCAGGAAAACTTCCGCCAGCGCCATCTCTTCAGCGCCAACCTCACGGCCCCGCTCCAGCCCGCCAAGTGGTGGACGATGGATAACGACCTGAGCCTGATGTACAAGGCCCTCAGCTTTCCGGACCCGATGGAAGAGGCGGCGATTTATACCAAAACCAAGCTCTACTACAGCCTCAGCACCGACAACACCTTCAAGCTGGGCAAGGGCTGGACGGCCCAGCTCTACGGGGTGTACAACTCGGCCTCGTTCAACGGCTTCCTCGACTACGGCGAATTTTCGAACGTGCGCTTCGGCATCAAAAAGAGCCTGCTCGCCAAGAAAGCCACGCTGAAGCTCGACGTGACCGACATTTTTTACCAGTCCAACGTGCGCGTTTCGTCGAGCGTGGTGCCGGTGGTCACCGACGCCCTCAACCGCACCGACACCCGCCGGGTGCGCCTGTCCTTCACCTACAAGTTTGGCAAGGCCGACCTCAAGACCAAGCAGGTGCACACCAAAGCCAACGACGACGAGTTGAACCGCCTCGGCCACTAAGCGGCGCCGCCACCCCCTCCTACCCCCTCCCTCCAGCCCCCCTAGCACCATGCCAGTCCTCGCCGCTACTCGCCCCGCCGCTGCCCCCGCCCTCGCCCCGCTGCTGCACACCATCGCCGGCTACCTCAATGCCGAGCCGGCGCCGGCGCTCGCCACCTTCGGCGTGGGCACGGGCAAGGGCGGCACCATCCTCTTCAACTGCCACTACGCCGCCTTCACCGGCGATGCCCGCTACTACGACCGGGCCCTGGCCGAGCTGGAGCAGGTGCTGGCCCTGCTAAACCCGCAGACGTACAAGGCCGACTTTGGCAGCAATTTTTATCAGGAGCTGCTGGAGCTCGGCGAGCTGCTCTGCTACCTGGGCCGCCACGGCCACCTCGACTGGGACAGCGAGCCGCTGCTGCGCCAAATCGACACCATTCAGCAGGAGCGCCTGACGCAGTTTCTGGCCACCGCCAACCTGGAGCGCCGCCGGGGCGCCCTGGCCGTGGGGGCCTACTTCCTGCGCCGGGCGCCGCACTCGGCGCTGGCCCGCGAGCAGCTGCACCGCCTGCTCGACAGCCTGGAAACGCTGCGCCAGGGCGACGAGGAGGGTGGTTACTACTGGGTTTGCCACGTCATTGCCGAGCCCCGCGCCTACACCGGCCTCTCGCACGGCAGCGGCATGGTCATGAGCTTCTTGGCTGACTTGCACGCCGCCGGCATCCGGCCCGAAGCGTGCGAGCGGCTGCTGCACTACGCGGCGCGCTGGCTGCTGGGCACCCGCATGGACCCGGCGCAGTTTATTTCTACGTTTCCCCTCTGGGCCGGCAAGGCCGACGAAACCAATAACCTCTGCCTGATATACGGCGACCTGGGCACTGCCTACGCCCTGCTGCGCGCCGCCGAGCTGCTCGACAACGAGGAGTACCGGACCGCCGCGCTGGCCGCCGCCCACTGCACCACCGCCCGCACGAGCGCGGCCGATACCCACATCCGCGACGCCTCCATCTACTACGGCGCGGCGGGCACCTACCTGCTCTACGACGCGCTCTACCAGCTGGCCGGGGCCGAGGAGTTTGCCCAGGCCGCCCGCTACTGGCTGGCCCGCATCCCGGGCTTTGCCACGCACGACAATGACTACCTGGGCTTTAGCCCGCAGTTTTACCGCACCTACGAGGCGGCGCAGCTCGGCTTCGGCTTCGGGGTGGTGGGCATTGGGCTCACGCTGCTCCAGGCCCTGTCGGGGGGGCGCTACTCCCTCAGCGAATTCATCGGGCTGACCTGAGCGGCGCGGCCGGCGCCCCGGCTTTCGGCTTCCCTTCTTCCCTTGCCCACGCCTTCCTTTTCCCCCTGCTATCGGCCATGACTACTCTCAGCTTTCCCCACTATCGCCAGCATGATGTGATGGACTGCGGGCCCACCTGCCTCCAGATTATCAGCAAGTTCTACGGCAAGCTTTTCAATATCGAGAAAATCCGGCTGCTCAGCCAGATTGGCAAAACCGGCGTGTCGCTGCTGGGCATCAGCAAGGCCGCCGAAACGATGGGCATCCAGGCCGTGGGCGGCAACATGACCTTCGAGAAGCTGGAGCAGCAGGCCCACCTGCCCTGCATTGTGCACTGGCGCAAAAACCACTTCGTGGTGCTCTACAAAATCAAGCGCGGCAAGGTCTACATCTCCGACCCGGCCAGCGGCCTGCACACCTACTCCAAGGAGGAATTTCTCAGCAACTGGTCCTACACCTCCATCCACAACAAGGCCGCCGGCATCGTGATGCTGCTCAGCCCCACGCCCGCCTTTTTTGAGGCCGAGGAAGATGGCAAGGCGGCCAGCATCGGCATCGGCCACCTGCTGCGCCACGTGTGGCAGTACAAGGCCCTGCTGCGCCAGCTGCTGGCGGGCCTGGCGGTGGGGGCAGCCATTCAATTGGCGCTGCCCTTCCTCACCAAGGGCCTGGTCGATGTGGGCATCAAGGCCAACGACCTCAACTTCGTGTACCTCATCCTGTTTGGCCAGCTGCTCATTACGCTGGGCCAAACGTCGGTCGAGCTTATCCGGGGCTGGATACTGCTCCACATCACGGCCCGCGTCAACGTGGCGGTGCTCTCCGAGTTTTTGCACAAGCTGCTGCGCCTGCCGCTCGCCTTCTTCGATACCAAGCTGACGAGCGATATCCTGCAACGCATCGAAGACCACAACCGCATCGAAGCCCTGCTCACCGGCAACTCGCTGAGCACGCTGTTTTCGATGATAACCTTCAGCGTGTTCGGGGCCATCCTGTATGCCTACAGCCCGGCCATCTGCGGCATTTTTATGGGCGGCAGCGGGCTCTACTTCGTCTGGACGCAGCTCTTCCTGGCCCGGCGCAAGCAGCTCGATTTCAAGCGCTTCGGCATTGCGGCCCAGAACCGGGCCAAGATATTGCAGCTCATCAACGGCATCTACGAGATAAAAATCAACGACTGCGGCACCCAGAAGGTGTGGGAGTGGGAGGGCCTGCAAGCCAAGCTGTTTCGCTTTAACGTGCAAACGCTGGCCCTCACGCAGTACCAGCAGGTGGGCGCCACGTTCATCAACCAGGCCAAAAACGTGTTCATCCTGTTCGTGGCCGCCCGTTTGGTGATGAACCAGCAGATGAGCCTGGGCGACATGATGGCCATCCAGTTCATTGTGGGCCAGATGAATACGCCCGTGGCCCAGCTCGCCGCCTTCATGCAAACCTACCAGGATGCCAAAATCAGCATGGAGCGCCTGGGCCAGGTGCAGGTGCTGGAAGAAGAGGAGGCGCCGGGCCGCGAGTACCTGCACCAGCTGCCCAAGGGCCGCAGCCTGAGCCTCGAAAACGTGTCGTTTGTGTACCCCGGCGCGGGCAACCGGCCCACGCTCAAAAACCTGAGCCTGCTGGTGCCCCAGGGCAAGACCACGGCCATCGTGGGGGCCAGCGGCAGCGGCAAAACCACGCTGCTCAAGCTGCTGCTGCGCATCTGCACGCCCTCCGAGGGCCAGGTGCACGTCGAAAACGTGCCGCTCGAGCGCATCAGCCCGCAGTACTGGCGCCACCACTGCGGCATCGTGATGCAGGACGGCTTCGTGTTTTCCGACACCATTGCCAACAACATCGCCATCAACGCCGAGCACCGCAGCCAGGCCGCCCTCGACAAGGCCATCCACATTGCCAACCTCGAGCAGTACATCCACTCGCTGCCGCTGGGCCTGCACACCAAGATTGGCGAAGACGGCAAGGGCCTGAGCGGCGGCCAGCGCCAGCGCGTGCTCATTGCCCGCATGGTGTATAAAAACCCCGATTACATCTTTCTCGACGAGGCCACCAGCGCCCTCGATGCCCACAACGAGAAGGTGATAATGGAGCGGCTCAACGAGTTTTTTGAGGGCAAGACGGTCCTCATCGTGGCCCATCGCCTGAGCACCGTCAAGAATGCCGACAACATCATTGTGCTCAACAACGGCGAGGTGACGGAGCAGGGCAACCACGAGCAGCTAGTGGCCAAGCGCGGCTACTACTACGAGCTGATAAAGAACCAGCTGGAGCTGGGCGACTGAGCCGCCGGCGGCCGCCCCAAACGGCCGTTGGTGTAGCGAATCAGCCGACTCGTGTACTATTTTTTGGTAGAGCCAGGGGGCTCACTACTTTCGAAATGCTGCCGGGCGCTGCCGGGCAGCATTTTTCCTTTCACCCCAGCCCTCCCCTCCCATGAGCCCCGAGCTGTCCGTATTCGTCGAAAAGCTGACCGCCCTGCGCCGGCAGGCCACCCCCCTGAAAACGCTCGATACCCAGGCCCTGTTTGCGGCCTTGCTCAAGAATGGGCTGCTGCGCCAGGCCGGCGCCGAAGTGTATGGCCACACCACCCGCCTGGCCGATGCCTACACGCAGGCCGTGGACCTGGGCCGCCGCGGCGCCCTGGCCGAGGCCCTGGCCCAGCTGCACCGCACTGACGAGGCCCTGGCCGCGCTGCCCGCCGGCATGGGCGAGTTTGCCGAGTTGTTTCAGCTCTCGGCCTGGGGCTATTATTATTACAAAACCGGCGAAAGCGCCCAGGGCTTTGAGCTGCTGCGCCGGGGCCTGGGCCTGAGCGCCGCCCTGGAGCGCCGGGGCTACCCGGCCCTGGTGTACCGGCGCATCGAGCAGCTCCAGAACCTGGCCCGGCTCCACAGCCAAAGCCAGCAGCCCGAACTAACCCAGCAGCTGCTCAAAAACACGCTTACCTACCTGCACTCGGGGCAGGCCAGCGGGCTGTTTATTGCCGATTGGGACGCGGCGGCCATTGGCCAGGTGCCGGCCCTGCACGAGGCGACGCTGCGCAGCGTAGGCAACCAGCTGGCCGAGCACAGCACGCTCACCATGAGCCACCCCACCTGCGGCAACGCGCACTTTTACCACACCGTGGTGCGCGAGGTGCTGGCCCAGCTGGAGGCCACCAGCTACGGCCGCGTGGTGCTCTACAACTGGCTCTACGTGAAGGCCTCGTATTATGAGCAGGGCCCGGCCGCGTTTCTGGATAACGTGCTGACGTTTGTGAGCGATACCGAGATAGCCCGCGAGTACGACCTGCTCCGGGCCAACCTGCTGGCCCAGGCCATCTGGCACATGCAGCAGCAGCCCGAGCCGGTGCGCCCGCTGCTGGAGGCCATCCGCACCTTCGCCGAAGGCCACCTGGTAGACCGCCGGGGCCAGGCCATCCGCATGGCGGCCTAGCGCGGCGGCAGGGGGCTATACTCGCTGGTAGCAATACCTTCGCTTTCGACGCCCTTTTTGCTGCCATGCTCGACCACTACCTGTTCCACTCGCACGTCATTTTGCGGGCGCCCGCCCAGCCCTTTCCGGTTTCGCTCACCGAGGCTACGCTCGCGGCCAGCCTGCACGACGAGCGTTTTCTGGAAGCCATGTACCTGGCCTCGCCGGCTCTGGCGCAGGAGTGCGGCAAGTGGCAGCGCGGCGAGCTGACCGACCCCCGCAAGCTGGACAAGCTGCGCCGCACCCTGGCGCGCTACTACGTGCGCACCACCAGCCGCTGCACGCCGTTTGGGCTGTTTGCGGGGTGCGGGGTGGTGCAGTGGGGCGCGGCCACCCGGCTCACCCTGGACCCCGCCCGGGCCACCCGCCACACCCGCCTCGACATGCATTATTTGTGCGCGCTAGCCCAGCAGCTGGCCGCGCACCCCGCCATCCGGCCGCAGCTGCGCTACTGGCCCAACAGCAGCCTCTACGCGGCCGGCGACGAGATTCGCTACGTCGAATACCAGTACCAAGGCGGCGCCCGCGTGCACCAGCTGAGTGCCGTGGCGGCCACCCCCTACCTGCGCCAGCTGCTGGCGGCCGCCCAGGCCGGCCGCCCCTATGCCGAGCTGCTGGCCACGCTGCTGGCCTCCGAAGATGCCGCCGCCGGCGAAGCCCCCCCCGACCCGGCCGAAGCCACCGAGTTTCTGGAGGCGCTCATCGAGGCCCAGGTGCTGGTGCACGAGCTGGAGCCGACTGTGACGGGCCCCGAGTTCTTTGCTCACTTGCAGGCCACACTGGGCCGCCTGGCCGGGGCCGATGGCCCGGTGCCGGCCGTGGCCCGGCAGCTGGAGGCCGTGCGCCAGCAGCTGCTGGCCCTTGACCAGGCCGCCGTAAACGAGCCGGCCCGCTACGAGCACATTTGGGAACTGCTGGCCCCGCTGGGCGTGGCGCCCGAAGCCGGCAAGCTCTTTCAAACTGATGCCGTGCTGGGCCTGGCGCCCGCGCCCACCCTGGACGCGGCCCTGCAAGCCCAGCTGCTCGACGCCCTGGCCGTGCTGGCCCACCTCACCCCGCCGCCCGAACACGCCCGGCTCGCTGATTTCAGCCGCCGCTTTCAGGCGCGCTACGAAGCCCAGGAGGTGCCGCTGCTCGAAGCCCTCGACAACGAGCGCGGCCTCTCCTACACGGGCTACGGCCGCAGCAGCTACGCGCCCCTGGTGCACGACCTGCTGGCGGGCCGCCCCGCCGCCGCGGCCCCGGCGCCCGCTACCGCGGCCCAGCAGTTTATGAGCCATAAGCTGGCCGAGGCGGCCCGGGCCGGGCACTACAGCGTGCTCCTTACCAAAGAGGAGGTGCAGGCATTTGCCCCGCCCGCGCAGCCCCTGCCGCCCTCGCTGCCGGTGGTGTTTCGGGTGCTGGGCGCGGGCAAAATCCTGCTGGAAAGCGCGGCCGGCTCCAGCGCCGTCAACCTACTGGGGCGGTTTGGGCACGCCGCGCCGGCCATTGGGGAGGTGCTGCGGCAGGTGGCGGCCCACGAGCAGCAGCACAACCCGGCCGTGGCGTTTGCCGAAATCTGCCACCTGCCGGCCAGCCGCGTGGGCAACGTGCTGCTGCGCCCCAGCTTCCGGGCGCTCGAAATTCCGTACCTGGCCCAGTCGGCGCGGCCCGCCGGCGGGCAGGTGCCCGTGCACGACCTGCTGCTGTCGGTGCGGGCCGGGCAGCTGGTGCTGCGCTCGCGCACCACCAACCAGCTGATTATCCCGCGTCTGGGCACGGCCCACAACTTCTCGGGCGAAGCCCTGCCAGTATACCAGTTTTTGTGCGACCTCCAGACCCAGGGCCTCCAGCCGGGGCTGGGCTTTAGCTGGCAGGCGGTGGCGCCCCACGCCAAGTTCTGGCCCCGGCTCACGTACCAAGACGTGGTGCTGGCGCCCGCCACCTGGCACTTCACCCAGGCCGATGTGCAGCCGCTGCTGGCCGCCCCGCCCGCCGCGCTGGCGGCGCGCTGGGCGGCGTTTCGGCAGCAGTGGCAGCTGCCCCGCGCCTTCACCCTGGCCGAAGGCGACAACGAGCTGCTCATCGATGCCGACAGCGAGCTGCTGCTGGCCGTGTGGCTGGAGGCCGTGCGCAGCCTACCCACTTTTCAATTGAAAGAGTTTTTGCTGGAGCCCGGCGCCAGCCCCGTGCGCGACGCGGCGGGCCGGCCCTACGCCCAGCAGTTTATCGGCCTGCTGCTGCGCCAGGCCCCGAGCTACGCGGCCGTGGCCGCCCGGCCCGGCCCGGCCAGCGCGGTGCCCCGCGACTTTGCCCTCGGCTCGGAGTGGCTCTACTACAAACTCTACTGCGGGCAGAAGCTGGCCGACCACGTGCTGCTGGCCGCCGTGCGCCCCCTCACCGCCGCGCTGCGGGCGCAGGGCCTGCTCGACAACTGGTTTTTTATCCGCTACGCCGACCCCGACAACCACCTGCGCCTGCGCCTGCACCTACCCGACGTGCGGCGCCTGGGCCAGGTTATCGAGCTGGTGCACGCCTACTTGCAGCCGCTGAGCGCCGACGGCACCATCTGGAAAATTCAAACCGACACCTATCGGCGCGAGCTGGAGCGCTACGGCCCGCGCACCATCGGGCTGGCCGAGGCGCTCTTTGGCTACCAGAGCGAGGCCTGGCTGGCGGAGCTGGCCCGGCAGGCCGAGTTGGAAGGCGACGCCCCCCCCGAGCCCTGGCTGTGGGGCCTGGGGGCCATCGAAGAGCTGCTGAATGCCTGCGCCTACGCGCTGCCCCAAAAAGTGGCGCTGCTCCAGGGGCTGCGCGCGGCCTTCGCCCACGAGTTTGGGCTGGATAAGGCCCTGCGCTTGCAGCTCGATGCCAAGTACCGGGCCGCCCGCCCGGCCATCGAGCAGCAGCTGGCCCAGGCGGCTGGCGTGCCCCCGCCGCCGCGGCTGGCCACCCTGGGCCGGCAGCTGGCCCAGCTGGCGGCCCAGGGCCAGCTCGAAGTACCGCGCGACCACCTGCTCGGTGCCTACCTGCACATGCTGCTCAACCGCCTGCTGCCCGCCGAGGCCCGGCGCCACGAGCTGGTGCTCTACGATTTTCTGCTGCGCCACTACTCGGCGCAGCAGGCGCGCGGCCGGCCCCAGCCGGCTACTTCTTGGCCCCCATCATCTTCTGGTTGAGGGCGTCGAAAAAGGCGTTGCGGTAGGTTTCGCCCAGCGGCACGTGGGCTTTCATGTCGTTGAAAACGATGTGGTTGCCATCAATGGCCTTGATTTTAGTCAGCGACACGAGGTAGGACTTGTGCACGCGCATAAACTGCTTGGCTGGCAGGCGCTCCTCCAGGTCTTTCATGTTGAGCAGCGAGATTACCTGGTCGTCCTTGGTGTGGATGGACAGGTAATTTTTCATGCCCTCGACGTAGATGATGTCGGCAAAGTTGACCTTGGTCATCTTGCCCTTGCTCTCGGTTTTCACAAAAATGTAGTCGTCTTCCTGCTCGGCGGGCTGCCAGCGGGCCGAGGGCTCGATGCTCGCGTTCAGGGCCTTCTGGGCGGCTTTGAGAAAGCGCTCGAAGGCAATGGGCTTGAGCAGGTAGTCGAGGGCCTCCTGCTCGAAGCCCTGCACCGCAAACTCGCTGTAGGCCGTGGTGAGGATGACGCGCGCCTTGCCCTTAAGCAGGGGCATAAAGTCGAGGCCCGAAATCTGGGGCATGTGAATGTCCAGAAAAATCAAGTCGATGGGCTGCTGCTGCAGCATGCTGAGCGCCTCCATGGGGCTTGTGGTGGTGCCCTTCAGGCTCAGAAAAGGCGTTTTTTCGATGAAGGTGCGCAAAATGTCGATGGCGCCTTGCTCATCGTCTACTACCAGGCAGGAAATCATGTGCTTAGAGGGCTATAGTCAGGGTACACGTATAGGTTTCTGGCTCGTCTTGCAGCCGCAGCTCGTAGCGGTCGGGGTACAGGATGTCGAGGCGCCGCCGGGTATTGTCGAGGCCGATGCCGGTGCTTATCTCCTTGGGGCCGTGGCGCTTGCGGTTGTGGGTGTAAAAGGTGAGGTGGTTTTGCACTGCCTCCAGGCGAATGACGAGCGGGTGGGCCGCATCGTCGAGCGCGCCGTGCTTGAAGCAGTTTTCGACGAAGGTGATGAGCACGAGCGGCAGTATCATGAGAAACTGAATGTTGCCGGTTATCGCAAAGTCAATCTGGAGCTGGTTATTAAAGCGCAGCTGGTTGATGGCGATGTAGTTGTGCAGGTGCTTTACTTCCTGGCTCAGCATCACCTTGCCGTTGTTGTCTTCGTGCAGGGCGTAGCGCATGGTGTCCGAAAGCAGCAGGATGCCCTTGGCGGCCTCCTCGGAGTGCGGATACACCTGGGCGTAGAGAAAATTGAGCGAGTTGAAGAGGAAGTGGGGGTTGATTTGGCTTTTGAGAAACGCCAGGTTGGCTTGCATCAGGCTGCGCTCGGCCTCGCGCAGTTGCTGCGCTTGCAGGCGCTTGTGCTTTTCGAGGCCAATGGTGTTGCGGGCAAACCAGTACCCGCCGCTGAGCATCAAAAAGAACGTGCCCCGGTACACCGAAGACAGCCATAGCTGCCCGTAAGAGTAGGGATTGGGCGGCACCGCAATATGCAGGAACGGGGCCAGGTGCGTGTGCAGTTCGCTGCGCAGGAGCGCAAATGCCGCCAGCACGCCCAGCATCGCCAGCAGCCAGAGGCCGTAGCGCTGCCGCCCGTACAGGCGGGGAAACAGCACTTGGCTATTGGTATAAAACAGGCCCGCATTAAGTAGATAATTCAGCAGTATATAAGCAGAATTAAAATGCGAAGCGCTTGTTATCAGGACAATAGACTGCTCGTACACGGCCAGGCCGAACCAGGCCAGCCCGTGCGCCAGCACCACCCGCAGGCGTCGGTAGTCGGTTTGCATGAAAGGCAAGGTGGAAAAGGAAAGCCGGCCGAAGAATATGAAGCCCCTAAAGTAGTCTCCGTGCCCTAAGCCGGCGCGGCGCGGCCGGTGGGCTACCCAAGGCCAGGCGGCCGCCGAAAAAAAGCCTAAAATGCCGGGTTGGTACCGCGCAAAGGGGAGTTGGTGTAATAGTTTTCGCCTAGTTTGGGGGGAGCAGTAAGTTTGTTTCAAGCAAAGCAACTCCCAAAGCTCGCCTTGCTACTCACACTCTCCTTCGCCCCCTTTTCAGCTCAAGTACCATGAAAAATACCGCTACGCCCGCCAAATTTCAACTGAAAAAGACCGTAGTTACCCGTTTTACTACGGTAGTAGCCAGCAACCATCCCACCACGATGGATACCGTAACCACCCTTTTCGGCGCGGGCTTCTAAGCCCGGCTTCCGCCGTCATGGGCGGCGGGGCCGAGGACCTGGGTAGTCCCTTTTTCTGCCTTCCTCACCTGCCAGCCGCTGCCCCGATGAAACTTACCGGCTCTCGCGCATTTTCGTCTTCTACTCCCCTGCGCGGGCCCGCTGCCGGCGCGCTTCTTATGCCGCAAACGCCCCTGGGGGTGGCCGAAAGCTGGCGCACCGTGCACCAGCGGCTGCTCGCCCACGATTGGCAGGCCCACCCGGCGCCCGAGCGAGTCGACTTTGCCGTGTATGCGCACTGTGCGTACGCCGCCTTTGGCCGGCCGGCCGATGCTGACCTGGCCCACCAGCTCTTTGACCAGCTGGCCACAGCGCCGGGCTGGCAGACGGCTCCCGCCTGGCCCGCCCGCCAGCTCGACCAGGCCTGCCTGGCCGCGTGGCTAGCTGCCCGGCTGGCCGCCGCGGAGCATGCGCCCGCCCGCCTGGCGGCCCTCGACGAAACCCTGTGCCACGAAGCCCTGCGCCTGACCCACGAGGCCGATGCGGCCAGCCGCAGTAATTTTTTTCGCATCCTGCGGTATTTTAGCCTGCGCCTACCCCTGGCAGCGGCTACCCAGCACCTGCCCCTGCTGCTGGCCGAACTGGCGGCCGAGCCGCCGGCGGGCGCGGCAATCGCCGAGCAGCTGCCCCTGGGGCTTGGCGCCGGGCTGGCCGCCGAGCTGCTCGTGCTTATCAAGCTCTCTAAGCAGGGGCTGGGCACGGAGGCCACCCGGCAGGCGGTGCGGCAGGGCATCATCCGCCTGCTGGCGCTGCGGAGCCCGGTCGATTTTGAGGCGCAGCAGTTTTCAGTTTTTCCTTACCAAGTGCACAGCCAATCGGGCGAAGCCACCTTTGGGGCCGACCTGAGCTGGCACCGCGGCGACGTGGGGCAGGCGTGGCTGCTGCACGAGGCGCACGAGGTACTGCACAATGCGGAGCTGGCCAAGATAGCGGAGCTGGTGGGCCTCAATACCCTGCTGCGCACAACCATCGACTCAACGGAGATAACCAGCGCGCAGGTTGACTGCGGCGCGGCGGGCGTGGCGCACCTCTACGGCAAGCTGCACCGCACCAGCGGCCAGCGCGCTTACCACCAGGGCCAGCAGTTTTGGCTGGGCCAAACGCAGGCCTGGCTACTTCAAGAGCTGGCGGCCGGCCCCTACCGGCCCGGCCCGGCCGAGCTACGGCAGGGCCTAGTGGGCACGGGCCTGGTGCTGCTCTCGGCCGTAGCTGAAGCCGACCTGGGCTGGGATGCTGCCCTGCTTTGAGGAGGCATTATATTTTCTTAACAAGCTATGGACTAGCATTCCGCAGCGCGCCGCAGCGCGCCGCAGCGCGCCGCAGCGCGCCGCAACGTGCCCAGCAGCCGGCGGGCGGCAGCGTTTGCTAGCCCGCATCAGCCGCTTTGTCTGCCGCAAACAAACCTAGCTGCAAGCCTTGGCGCACTTGCAGCGCTTCTGCCTGCTGCTGCTCCAGCAACAGCTTGGCGGCCTTCACAAAGGCCGCGTTGCAGTACCTCTCGCGGCTATTGATGCGGTCGTTGGAAATCTCTTTCAGCTCCCACTCCCGCAGCAGCCGCTTGATGCCGGCGCGCTGGAGTGTGGTGGCGTAGCGGGCAATGTTTTTGTCCGACACCCGCCAGCCCCGCAGCCGCCCGATGATGGGGCCGGTGAGCGGGTCAGCCAGCCAGGCGGGCGGAATGACCGTGCGCTGCTGCAACAGCAGCTCAAAGCGCAACCGGACAATCTTGGGGCGGCCCCGCGTCAGGCGCGCTTCCTCGTAAACCGGGGTCATGGTGAACGCTACGTCCGTATCGGCCAGCTCCTCCAGGGCCTCCCGGGTGGTGTGCTGAATCAGGTCCTTCACCAGGGGGTATTTCACCACCACGTTGCCGGCCTTGTCTTTCTTGGGCTGCTTACGCCGGTCCAGCACCGGGCCACAGTCCAGCAGCAGGCGGTATTCCTCGATGCTAACCTCCCACACGCCCGTATCCTTGAAGGCCGAAAGCAACTCGAAAAAGCGCATCGAGTACCAGCTTTTAAGGCGCATGTAGTGCGCGAGCTGGTAGGTGGTGTAGTGGGCTACGTTGATAAAATAGTCGGCCAGCGCGGGGTTTAGCGGTATCGAAATGACCCCGTTTCTATAGCCAGCAGTCTCCTCCTGCGACGTATTCAGCAGGTGGCGCGCCCGCCACTCCTTGCCATCCGGGCTTTTGAAAGTCCAGATGACGGAGAGCAGCTCCAGGATGGCCCCCTCCACGTCCTTGTAGGCGGTTTCGCGGCTGATGCCGACGCCCGTAATGATGTCCGCAATGCGCAATTGGTAGTAGGGCCGTAGCACGTAATCATCGTCCTTAATCTGGTCGAGCACCCGCGCCATAATGCGCTTGGCCGTCACACTCATCCTCTTTTGCCGCGAAAACGTGACGTTCCAGTGCTGCTTCACAAGCTGCTGGTGGTCCGGCTCATAAAGCAGACCCGCGGGCAGGGAAGGAGTAGTAAGATGCTCATTATCAGCTAGCATAGCGAAAAAAAAGCGGTGATGGGGCACTAAGGTAGGGGGTATTAAAAGGAGTTTTGCCGAAACGACTCCTTTTAATCGGGGGTATTTCTCCTTTTAATCAGCCGGCGAGTAGGGGTATTTCTCCTTTTAATCAGCCGGCAGGTAGGGGGATTTCTCCTTTTAATCAGCCGGCAGGTAGGGGTATTTCTCCTTTTAATCGGTCGCACTCCTCTTTAGTATACTAGTGTTGTTTATAGTACTACTGTTAAAAAAAAACTACTATTTAGTTTGCGCGAGAAAAAGCTTTCAAAAAGGCAGAAAAGCGCCGAAAAGCAACAAAACAAAAAGGTACGTAAGGGTACATCCGCAAAAAACAGGGATTGTACTTTTTAAAGATTTTGTACTATTATTTTAATAAATACCTCGGGTATTCCCTTTTTTTAGGCTCTCCTTATGCAACCACGCAGGCTGCTGACCCCTACGAAGTGGCTTATTCCCTCATTAGCTGGCTCCAGTCGCACGCTGGCTTCTCATCTGTCCCATTGGACCAGATGAGCATTGAAAGTCGCTTACAAGTCTTCTAAATCACTGCTGGTAGTGCAGCTTCGACCTCCAACCGCCAAGCCCCATCGGCCAGGGGCCAGCGTTCGACACACTGACCCCTGGCCGACGGGACTCGCAAGGGAGCTTCCGACCGTTAGAAAGCAGGCCTGTTTCACACCGGACCGCTGCGGCGGGCCTCAGCGGCCTACCGAGTAGGTGGCGCGCTGTGGGCCCACGCCGGTAATCCTCACCGATTGCCAGCCGGTGGGCAGGGTGGTTTTGCGCTGCACCAGGCCGGTGGGCGTGATGTCGAGCCCCCCAAAGCCCATGAGCACGGCTTGCAGCACGCCGCCCGCGCCGGTGGCGAAGTAGGGGTTGGTGCCGCCCTTGGTTTCGGCGATGACGCGGAAGGGCGGCAGCAGGTTGGGCAGGTAGGCATCCTGGAAGAAATGCTGGGCCTTGGCCCCATCGCCGAGGCGGGCGTAGAGCAGGGCGAAGATGGCCTGCGTCATGGCGGGCGTGCCCTCGTTGGGCACCCGCGCCGCGTAGTAGTCCAGGTCTTTGCGGACCTGGGCGGGGGCCGTGATGACGCCCAGCGGAAAGGCCAGCAGGTTGACGTCGCCCTGCTTGATGCCCTCGCCGTGATAGGTGGCGTGCTCCTGGGTTACGCCGTCGGGCATGGTCAGCAGGGGAATATTCTGGGCCACGTGCAGCCAATCGGGGTTGGCGGGCAGGCCCAGCAGCTTGGCGGCGGCGGTGGCGTTGCGCAGGTTTACCTGAGCGGCGGCGTTGGTGAAGGCGTTGTTGTCCACGTTTTCGGCCCACTCATCGGCCGCCACCACGTTCTTAATGTCGTAGTGGCCAGGGCCATTGCGCTCGACGCGGCTGGCCCAGAAGTCGGCCGTGGCCTGCAAGATGGGCCAGCCTTTTTCGCGCAGCCAGGCTCGGTCCTGCGTCACGGAGTAGTACTGCCAGGCGGCCAGCGCCACATCGGCCGTGATGTGGTGCTCAAACGGCCCGCTCAGGGCCCACACCGGCGTTTCTTCCACGCCCGAGTCGGCGCTTTCCCAGGGGTACATGGCGCCCTGGTAGCCGTGGGCAAAGGCGTTGCGCCGGGCCAGGTCGAGGCGGCGGAAGCGGTACTCGACCAAGGACTTGGCGATGTCGGGGTGCAGCACCAGCAGGGCCGGAAACATCCAGAGGTCGGCGTCCCAGAATACGTGGCCGTTGTAGCCCAGGCCCGAGAGGCCCATCGGCGAGGGCGAGTAGTCGGTGCCGGCCCGCGAAAAGCTGTAGAGGTGGTACAGCATACTGTGCACATCCTGCTGGGCCTGCGCATCGCCGGTTATCTGAATGTCGCTCTGCCACAAGTCTTTCCACGCCTTCTGGTGGAAATCGAGCAGGCGCTGGCGGCCTTCGAGGCGGGCAAAAATGGTGAGGCGCTCGGCTTCGTTGAGCGGGTCGGGGTGGTGGGCCGAGGTGATGCTGGAGCCCGCCACGGCGTAGGCGTAGGTCTGGCCGGCCTTCAGGGCTTTGCCAAACTTCATGAGGTGCATGCCGCTGTCCCACATCTCGTGGATGATGTGCGGCTCCTGGCCGTGGGGCTCGCTGAACAAGAAGCTGTTGGAGGCGCACAGCGTGAGCTTGCCGGTAGGGCTTTTGGCCGAGGAGGTGAGCAGGCTGAGCGTGGCGTGGGGCCGGTCGATTTCGTTGTAGTAGTTCTGCACGTCGCGCAGGGCGTCGGGGGCTTCCATGACGCTGGCGGCGGTGAGGGCCAGGTCCTTTTTGGCCGTTATCGACACGTCCAGCAGCACCGTGAAGGGCAGGTGGCGCAGGGCGTAGTAGGTGTAGCTGATGGTGGCCCGGTCCTGGTAGTCGAAGCTGGTGGTGAGGCTGGCGCGCTGCATGTCGAGCTCCTGCCGAAAATTACTGGCATCCTGGGCGTTGAGGCGATGGCCGTCCACCTCCAGGTACATGTTGAGCAGGTTGAAGCTGTGGAGAAAATTGCTCACCCGGCCCCGGCCGTACTGGTCGTAGGCGCCGGCCAGCACCACGTCTTTCACCTGAAACGGCACCGGCGACGACACAATGCCGAGCATGCCGTTGGCCACCGTCACGCCGTAGTAGTTGCTGGGGTCAATCTTATCGGCGCGCAGGTGCCAGGGGTCGGGCGGGGCCTGGGCGGCCAGCGGCCGGCTGGCCAGCAGCCAGCACAAGCCGGCCAGGCACGCGGCCAGCCGGCAAAGGGAGGGTGGGAGCATAGGAAGAGCGGCGAAAAGCGGGGCCGGCCCGCCGGGCAAAACCCAGGGGCGGCATGCCGCCAAAAATAGGCAGCGGCGCCTGGCCAGCAAGCCGGTAAGTGGCCGGGGGCAGCCCGGCGCGGCCCCGCTGAAGCATATTGGCCCGGCAAGCACTTGATGCTTTTGGGGTTACCTTACGGGCTCAATCAGAAACTTCTGCTTGAATCGTCTTGGCTGCCTGGGTCTTAGCGCGGTTGCGCCGGGGGCCGGGCGCCCGGGCGCTGCTTCTGCCCGCTACTTCTGTTCCCACCCGTTGACAACTCTGCTGCTCCCCTTCTGGCGGTGCCGGCTGCTGGCCCTGTGGCTCCTGTTGGGGCTGGCCGGCTGCGCGCCGGCCGCGCGCGAACCCGTGTACCGCATCGGTTTTTCGCAGTGCACCACCGGCGACGCCTGGCGCCGGACCATGCTGGCGGGCATGGAAAAGGAGCTGAGCTTTCATCCCAACGTGCAGTTTCAGATGCTGGACGCGCACAACGACACCGACTTGCAGCGGCGCCACGTGCAGGAGTTCATGCGCCAGCGGGTCGATGTGCTCATCATCTCGCCCAACCAGTCGGGCCCGCTCACCGGGCTGGCCGAGGCGGCCGAGCACCAGGGCATTCCGGTCATCATCCTCGACCGGCGCCTGGCCTCGCCGCGCTACACGGCCTACGTGGGCGGCAACAACCTGGAAGTGGGCCGCACCGCCGCCCGCTACGCCGCCCAGCTGCTGCACGGCCGCGGCCAGGTGCTGGAGCTGCTGGGCCGGGCCGGCTCGTCGCCGGCCACCGACCGCCACCTGGGCTTTACGCAGGCGCTGGCCGCCTACCCCGGCCTGCGCCCGGTGGGCCAGCTCGCCGGCGACTGGCAGCCCGGCCCCGTGCTGGCCCAGCTGCCGGCCCTGCTGCGCCAGCACCCCGAAACGACCCTCATCTTTGCCCACAACGACCCCATGGCCCAGGCCGCCCGCCGGGTTACGCAGGAGCTGGGGCTGGGGCGGCGCATCCGCATCATCGGGGTCGATGGCCTGCCGGGGCCCGGCAATGGCTTGCAGCTGGTGGCCAGCGGCGCCCTCACGGCCACCCTGCTTTACTCGCCGGGCGGCGAGGAGGCCATCCGCACGGCGCTGCGCATCCTCAAGCATCAGCCATTTGCCAAGGATAACATCCTGGTGACGATGGTAGTAGACTCGGCCAACGTGCGGGCCGTGCAGGGCCAGACCGAGCGGCTGGCGGCCCAGCAGGGCGATATTTTTCGGCAGCAGCAGCGCTGGCAGGCCCAGCAGCAGCGCTACGCCACCCAGAAAATGCTGGTGTACCTGCTGCTGGCCAGCCTGCTGGGCGCCGTGGTGCTGGGCGCACTGGCCTGGCGCTCGTCGCGCCTCAACCAGCGCATCCGGCGGGTGCTGGAGGGCCAGAACGCCGAAATCCGGACGCAGCGCAACCAGATTGAGGAGCTGGCCGAGCAGGCCCGCGCCGCCGCCGAGGAAGTGCGCCGCACCTCGGAGGCCAAACTGCGCTTCTTCACCAACTTCTCGCACGAGCTGCGCACCCACTCACCCTCATCCTGGGGCCGGTCGAGGACCTGCTCACGAGCCCCGGCCACCTGCTGCCCGCCCAGCGCCACGACCTGAGCCTGGTGCGCCGCAACACCCAGCGCCTGCTCCAGCTGGTGAATCAGCTCATGGACTTTCGCAAAATCGACGTGGGCAAGATGGCCGTGCGCGCTACCGAGGGCGACCTGGTAGGCTTCGTGCGCGAAATCATGGATGTGTTTGAGAAAACGGCCCGGCGGCGCGGCATCACCTTCCGCTTCTCGGCCGCCGAGCCGGTCATCTTTCTCTGGTTCGACGGCGAAATCCTGGACAAGGTCTTCTTCAACCTGCTCTCCAACGCCTTCAAATACACCCCCGACGGCGGCCAGATTGTGGTGAGCATCACCCGCGAAAGCGCCGCCAACGCCGTGCGCGTGAGCGTGGAAGACACCGGCCGGGGCATCGCCCAGGCCGAGCAGGCCCACATCCTCGAATGGTTTTACCAGGGCAGCCAGCCCACGGCCAACAGCTCGGGCCTGGGCCTGGCCCTGGCCGAAGGCCTCACCCGGCTGCACCAGGGCACGCTCTCGTTCAGCAGCCAGCTGGGCCAGGGCAGCACCTTCGACGTGCGCCTGCCCCTGGCCAAGCCCGCCGCCTTTGCCGAGGCCGAAACCCGGCCGGCCCGGCCCGGCAGCGCCGCCCCCGAGCCCGAGCCCGCCCCCGAGCCCGAGGCGGCGCTGGCCCATCCCGCGCCCGCCCCGCCGGAGCCGCCCGCCCGCCCCGAGGCCACGGCCCTCATCATCGAGGACAACGACGAGGTGCGCGAGTTCTTGGTGCAGAAGCTCCAGCCCTACTTCCAGGTGAGCACCGCCGCCGACGGGGCCGCCGGCCTGCGCCTGGCCAGCGACACCATTCCCGACGTGATTGTGTGCGACGTGGGCCTGCCCGAGCTCAGCGGCCTCGACGTGGCCGCCGCCCTCAAGGGCGACTGGCGCACCTCGCACATTCCGCTGGTGCTGCTCACGGCCCAGGGTGCCCCCGAGCAGCAGGTAGCGGGCGTGCAGGCCGGCGCCGACCTCTACCTCACCAAGCCCTTCAACCCCACCTTTCTGCTCGAAAGCCTGCGCACGCTGCTGCGCAACCGCGACCAGCAGCGCGAGCACTTTCGCCGGCAGCTGGCGGGAGCGCCGCCCACGGCCGTGCCGCCGCGGGTGGACCAGCAGTTTTTGGCCGACCTGGCGGCCATCATCGAGGGCCGCCTCGACCAGCCCAGCCTGAGCGTGGACGACATTGCCCACAGCCTGGGCGTGTCGCGCACGCAGCTCTACCGCAAGGTGAAGGCCCTGCTCGGCACCGGCGTCACGGAATACATCCAGACCGTGCGTCTCACCAAGGCCCGCCAGCTGCTGCTGCAAGAGGGCAGCGCCGTGGCCGACGTGGCCTACCAGACGGGCTTCTCGTCGCCGTCCTACTTCTCCACCGCCTTCAAAGGCAAGTACCAGGTGTCGCCGTCCGAGTTTAAAGCCCTGCATACGCACCTGCGCGGCTGACCGATTTTTGAAAGTGCGGCACTAAAACGCCCGCAAACATGCCGGTGAGCCAGGACTCATTTTCAAATAATACGCTTGAAAATCACTTAGTTATATGGAATTTAAGTCCTCTGCATCAATTTTGAATGCATTTGGGACAATCCAGCAAGTCCGGCCGGCGCCCGGGCCGGACTTTTGAGCAAACGTTTAAGCTCATGGTGCAGCGCAAAGTACTTTTCTGGTCCATCGTCACGGCGCTCGGCGGCTTCCTGTTCGGCTTCGACACGGCCGTGATTTCGGGCGCCGAAAAGGCCATCCAGCAGCTCTGGCACCTGAGCGCCGTGGAGCACGGCTTCACCATTTCCATTGCCCTCATCGGCACGGTGCTGGGCGCCATTTTCGGCGGCATCCCCAGCGATGCGCTGGGCCGCCGCCAGACGCTGCGCTGGATTGCGGTGCTCTACCTGGTGTCGGCGGTGGGCGCGGCGCTGGCCCCGGCCTGGGGGCCGTTCCTGGTGTTTCGCTTCTTGGGCGGGCTGGGCGTGGGCGCCTCGTCGGTCACGGCCCCGCTCTACATCTCCGAGATTTCGCCGGCCGACTCGCGCGGCAAGCTCGTGGGCTTGTTTCAGTTTAATATCGTGTTCGGCATCCTGGCCGCCTACCTTTCTAACTACCTGCTGGCCAACGTGGGCGCCCACTCCTGGCGCCTGATGCTGGGCGTGCAGGCGGTGCCGTCGCTGGCCTTTCTGCTGTTCCTGTTCCGGGTGCCCGAAAGCCCGCGCTGGCTGCTGCTGCACGGCCGCCTGGCCGAGGGCAAAGACCCGCTGCGCCTCATCAGCCCCGCCACCGTGGAGGCCGACACGGCCGCCATTCTTACGGCCCAGGCGCTGGCCGGGCAGCAAAGCGAGTCGCTGTGGGCGGCCCAGTACCGCACGCCGGTGCTGCTGGCCGTGGCCTTCGCCTTCTTCAACCAAGTATCGGGCATCAACGCCATTATCTACTACGCGCCGCGCATTTTCGAGATGACGGGCCTGGGCCAGAGCACCGCCCTGCTCTCGTCGGCGGGCATCGGGCTGGTCAATTTCATCTTTACCCTGCTGGGCGTCAACGTCATCGACCGCTACGGGCGGCGCACGCTCATGCTGGTGGGCTCGGTGGGGCTCATTGCCACGCTGGCGCTGGTGGCGGCGGCCTTCTATACCCAACGCTTTCAGCTCTTTGGGGGGCTGCTGGTGCCGGGGCTGCTGTTTGCCTACATCGCCTTTTTTGCCTTCTCGCAGGGCGCGGTCATCTGGGTGTTCATCTCCGAGATTTTCCCTAATGCCGTGCGGGCCAAGGGCCAGGCGCTGGGCTCCAGCACGCACTGGGTGATGGCCACGGTCATCGCCTTCACCTTCCCCTACTTCGCCGAAAAGCTGGGCGGCGGCAACACGTTCGCCTTTTTCTGCGGCATGATGGTCTTGCAGCTCGGCTTCGTGCTGCGCTTCATGCCCGAAACCAAGGGCACCAGCCTGGAAGGCGTGGCCAAGACGTTGGTAATGCACTAGGGCCACCCGTTCTACTCAACCTTAATTCAACTGATTGACAACATTTTACTCCTCACCCTTATGTCTGTTGTCTGCTTTGGAGAAATGCTGTGGGATGTGCTGCCCACCGGCAAGCAGCCCGGCGGCGCCCCGCTCAACGTGGCCGTGCACCTGCACAATTTTGGGCAGGCGGCGCAGCTCATCAGTCGCGTGGGCCACGACGACCTGGGCGCCGAGCTGCTGGCCTTTGTGGAGGATAAGGGCCTGAGCGCCCGCTACATTCAGCAGGGCGAAACCCACCTCACGGGCGTGGTAAAGGCCAATGTGAGCGACAGCCACGAGGTGACCTACAAGATTGTGCAGCCCGTGGCCTGGGACTACATCCAGTACGAAGACGCCCTGGGCCCGCTGGTCGAAACGGCCGAGGCCTTCGTGTTTGGCAGCCTGGCCGCCCGCAGCGGCACCACCCGCGAAACCCTCTACCGCCTGCTGCAACGCGCGCCTTTTAAGGTGTTTGACGTGAACCTGCGCGCCCCGCACTACTCGCGCAGCGTGGTTACCTACCTCTTGCGCCAGGCCAACCTAGTGAAGCTCAACCACCACGAACTGGCCGAGCTAATGGGCTGGTTTGGGGCCAGCCCCGACGAGGAAACGGCCCTGCACTGGCTCGCCGACCGCTTTGGGCTGCAAGCCGTGTGCGTGACCAAGGGCGCCGACGGGGCCGTGCTCTGGGCCGGCGGGCAGCTGCACCGCAGCCCCGGCATCGCGGTGCAGGTGCAGGATACCATCGGCAGCGGCGACGCCTTTCTGGCGGCCCTGCTCACAGGCTGGCTGGCCGGCCGGCCCCCGGCCGAGGCGCTAGCCTTTGCCTGCGCGGCGGGCTCGCTGGTGGCTACCCACCGGGGCGCCACGCCCGCCATCTCGGCGGCCGAGGTGCGGGCGCTGGCGGCGGCTACTGTTTGATTTTCTGCTCTCTACCGACTATGAACACGCTGCGCTTGCCTTTTTTGAGCTTCCCCGCTTTGCGCCGGGCCACGGCTATCCTGCTGGCCGGCGGCACGGCGGCCTGCTCCCAAAGCTCCCACCCCGAAACCAACTCGGCGCCTACTGCCCAAGCTCCGGCGACCCCGGCGGCCGCGCCGGCGGCCCTGGCCAAGCCGGCCGGCTGGTGGAAGGAAACGGTGGTGTATCAGCTGTACCCGCGCAGCTTTCAGGACAGCAACGGCGACGGGGTAGGCGACCTGAAGGGCATCACGTCGCGGCTCGACTACCTCAAGAGCCTCGGCGTGGGCACGGTGTGGCTGAACCCCATCTACGCCTCGCCCAACGATGATAACGGCTACGACATCAGCGACTACCGCCAGATAATGCCCGAGTTTGGCACGATGGCCGATTTCGATGCCCTGCTGAAAGGCATGCACGCCCGGGGTATCAAGCTGGTCATGGACCTGGTGGTGAACCACAGCAGCGACGAGCACGCCTGGTTTAAGTCGGCCCGCGCCTCGCGCACCAGCCCCTACCGCGACTACTACTACTGGTGGCCCGCCGAAAAAGGCACCCCGCCCAAGCGCTACAGCACCTTCGACGTGAAGAAGGACGCCTGGCAGTACGACGCGCCCACCAAGAGCTACTACCTGCACATCTTCT
>Ga0160428_1000556_pt1 | contig 39552 bp, 36 predicted proteins | sample SolpanmetagenomM_FD_108198 | JGI IMG/M metagenome (GOLD analysis project Ga0160428, IMG submission 108198) | Solar panel surface microbial communities from Lawrence Berkeley National Laboratory, California, USA - M | ecosystem: Engineered > Built environment > Solar panel > Unclassified ... | reverse complement strand
TGCGGGGGGATGCGAGGATCCCGAGGAGGGGGGGGGGGGGGGGCGGTTGCGGCACCGCGAAATGTGGTTCCACAAGCGACGATAGACTTGGATGTTACTGGCTACAAGCTGCCATGGCTTGTGGGCAAGCACATTGAGGCAATTCGTTATCCCGAATTCGCGAAGAGGATTCGCCAGGCGAAGCCGGACAAGCGCATCAGCCAGGAGATTGTCGAAGCTTGCTTTTGGAAAGCAGTCAATAATCAGATCAAAAGTGAAAAAGTCAAAGGTCCGACTGCAACCTCGATGATCGTGAATGGACGAAAAGTCCTAGCACAAGCGCGCAAGTACTGGAGTGACACCACCGACGATGAGATGCCTTCCGAGAATTGAGAAGTATAGTCGGCACTTCTTGATCGAAACAACCTTATCGTGCCATTACATGGCGAAAATTCTACCATCGGAGTGGCATTTTGTAAGTGGTGTGCACCCCACTAGAGACTGACCTGAAAGCGAAATTCAGCACGACTCCTCCCACGAATATTGTCTTACAAAGCGCATTGTATGACTTTCGGGCGAGTACTTGGCAGAGCATTGCGTACTAGCCGAAAATCTCAATGTCTTCTAGGCTGTTGAGTACATGGATCAGGAATTGTTCGGCAGACATTCGTTTGTTTCTGAAGACATATGTATGGGGTAAACAGCTTGCCAGATCAGACGAATGCACACTTCAATAAGTGCATTGATGAGGTCGTATATGGCAATGCTTACTGCTGGAGATACATAGCCTCAGACATCCTCATGATGCTCGACATGAAGGACGCAGCAAGTAAACGCTCGTGGCAAGCGGTGGCTACGGTCCATCTGCCTCCCGAAAGCTGCGGCACCAGGATATGGTCGTGCCATCACGATATATCAACTTGGAGTTGGGTTGTTGTCGTCGTCTCAATGCGTTATATTTCAATAAATTCGTTGTTCACCTGCCCATCCACCCACCGTCCACCGTCAAGATCTCGCCACTCACATACGCACTTGCTCTACTTGCCAAGTAGACCACTGCCCCCTTGAAGTCTTCTGGGTTGCCCCATCTTCCAGCTGGTATCCTCAGCAAGATACTGGCCGCTCTTGCCTCATCCTGCATCAACGCCGTATTCATCTCCGTCGCAATATAGCCAGGGGCGATCGCATTTACAGTGACGCCTTTACTCGCCCACTCATTGCTCAGCGCCTTCGTCAACTGTGCAATACCACCTTTGGACGCTGCATAGGCGGGCACTGTGATACCGCCTTGAAAAGACAAAAGCGATGCCACATTAACAATAGCACCACGTCTATTCGCAGCATCCATCGGTTCCTGGCTAAGCATATGGGCGCCTATCTCACGACACAGCGAGAACACACTCGTCAGATTCACCTGAATCACAGCATCCCAGTCTTCATCTGGGAACTGATGTGCAGGATGCCGCCGCTGTATACCACCGCAGTTGAGTAGGATGTGTATTCTTTTCTGCTCGGAGATGATTATAGGGATAATGGAGGTCAGTGAGGATTGTGATGCCAGATCGGCGGTGTAGATTGTGCATTTGCGCCCGAGCGACTCGATTTGGGTTGTGGTTGAGGTGGGTGTCGGATCGCGTTGGATTAGGATGATGTCGGCGCCGGCTTCTGCTAGAGCGATGGCCATGGAGGCGCCGATGCCTCTGGTGCCGCCTGTTACTAATGCTGTCTGTCCCTGGAGAGAAAAGAGTGAAAGCGCCGCCATGCTGGGTGGTTTTGGGAATTGGACGGTGGCGGAACTCAAGCTCTCAACTGAATGGTTGTAGAGTGACCAATTTTAGAAGGAGGTGCAGTAGTTGAGCAGCGGGACGAGCGCAGGAATTGCGGGATGTCGTTCAAGCAATCAACACAGCGAAGTTATCGACGGATGAGGTGAGATGGTAATGGTGTAACAGAAACCCCCACGTCGGAGCAGAACCCGCCAGTTCAGACAACAGATCATCCCACTTGGTCTTTATCAGAATCTCGCTATATACTTCAGACTGCCTGGGTGTTCGATATTGATATCCCTGTTCTCGATATCACATGCGAATCCTCTCACAAGCTCTCAAGGATGTCGTCAACTGAAGTCCAAGTCACTGCCAGCGTCCTCCATGGGCCCAAGGACCTTAGAATAGTACGTTGCTAGCCATCTCTCACGAGCATAGGTTTTCACCTTATCCCTACACCACTGGTATACCGCAATGCCTACTCTTCAGCACTCCGACCACTTGGACAAGCGCAGTCGACACCCACAACCAACACACCTTCGCCAACTAACATACTTCCTCTCCACAGGAACAACGCACCCTCTCCCCACCATCAGCAGACGAAGTTCAAGTAGCCGTCCGCGCCACCGGTCTCTGCGGCAGCGACCTGCACTACTTTACGCACGGCCGCAACGGCGACTTCGTCCTCCGCTCCCCACTAGCACTCGGCCACGAATCCGCCGGCGTAGTCACCGCCGTCGGCTCATCCGTCAAGAACTTCTCTACCGGCGACCACGTCGCTCTGGAAGTCGGTCTTCCATGCGAAACATGTGCACGATGCAATGAGAAGAGATATAACCTGTGCAAGGAGATGCGATTCAGGAGTTCAGCAAAGAGTTTCCCCCATTTTCAAGGAACATTGCAGACGAGGATCAACCAGAAGGCGGAGTGGTGCTACAAACTCCCTTCGAATGTGAGTCTGGAAGTTGGTGCGTTGCTGGAGCCGACTGGTGTGGCGCTGCATGCGGTGCGAAGGGCACAGTTACCCCAAGGTGCGACGGTGCTGGTGTTTGGTGCTGGAGCTGTGGGGTTGCTTTGTGCGGCGGTGCTGAAACTGAGGGGTGCGGCGTGTGTGGTTATTGCGGATATTGATGAGGGCAGAGTCAGCTTTGCGGTGGAAAATCGATTTGCGGATAGAGCTTTTGTTGTGCCAATGAAGAGGGGAAGCACGACGGAGGAAGGGTTGGAAATCGCAAAGGAGACTGCTAAGGCGATTGGTGAGGTTGAGGGAAAGCAGGGCGGTGCGATTGGAGAAGTGGATGCGGCGTTTGAGTGTACTGGTGTACCAGCGTGTGTGCACTCGAGCATTTTTGTAAGTGCATTCGCTGACGAGAGGGGTTCGAGGGTATTCTGCTAACATCGTTGCAGGCGACGAGAGCTGGTGGTGCGGTTATGCTTGTTGGTATGGGGACACCGGTAATGACGGTACCACTTGGTGCTGCGGCTCTGCGGGAGGTAGATTTGCGAGGTGTATTCCGATATGCCAACACGTATCCTGAGAGCATTGAGCTTGTAGCACGAAAGGACCCAGATGGTCCTGATTTCGAGAAGCTGGTCACACACCGATTCAAGCTGGAAGATTCGGAGAAGGCTTTCCAATTAGCAGGCAAGACGAAAGATGAGCAGGGCAAGTTGGTCATCAAGGTGGTGATAGAGGCGCAAGAGTCGTAGAGTATCTATCAATGCAACAGAGCATAGAGTCGTTATTCGTTCATCTCATACCTAGCCGGTGCTATTCTGTTTTGAGTCTTTCTGAACCTGTTTTGGTAGCGCCACCAACCCTGCTCTTGAGTTTGGCAAACACAGCAATTACTTTGTCTCGTAAAGTTCCATCTAGAGGCATTTCATCGGCAGGTATGAAGCGCCGTGTTATGACGTTGTAAATGCTGCCGAATGCGAGTGCTATGACTGTGCTTGTCAAGATGATCTAGGTTTTGTTAGAGCTGTTTGAGACTAGATCTTTGTGTACATACCACATTGTATGGCATAGAGAAATCTGGTGTGGGAAGATAAAGCAACAGAGTCGTTGTCCTCATATAAGATGCACCCTGCTCATTTCCTGTTTGAACATTACTGGGCAATACCTTGATGATCGCAGAAGCCACATCGAAACCTCGATTCGCATCAGGTGGATATTCTGTATATCTCAAGATGGCCTTCTCGAAGTCATATGACAAAGTCAACGTCGAGGCTGGTGGCACCTCAAGAAGCGCCTCCAGATGACTACCGCGCACACGATCGACTGCCGGTCGATAGTACATGTCTTGTATACATTCTCTGCAGCGAAGTTGTCCACGAGATTCGTTCAGTCGAACATGAGTTTGTAATGTATGGTAGTGTGGCTTCATGAACCATGGCAGGGTTTCAAGGTAGACTAGCGATATAGGAAAGAGTGGTGAGAGGTTCTTGAACGTGACCTGGATGCCACCATTTTGTTGTCCACGGCCAGATACTGTACGGTCGACGAGGAGATTGTTATCCTTTGAGAAACGCTCGGTATTCACATCGCGAACTTGAGAGAAGGAGAGATCAAAGTCGTTATCATCTGATGAGGTTAGAGAGAGATCAGTCGGAAAAAAAGTATTACTTACTCGCGAGGTTGTAGCATGTCTGACCACTTTCACCGGTCTGTCCGATCTGAGGAGTAACGCCTCGTACGTGGAATGCATCGATGTTCTGTTCTGCAGCTTTGTCCACACAAACAGGGCCCAATGAAGTATTGATATTGGTGGCAGGACAATAGCCTTTAATTGGTCGACCGAACACCTCGGATACACTGAAAGCGGGCATCGAAGGTCCATTAAGCGGCATACAAGCATCACCGTACTGGTGGTAGAATTTGGACGAATCGCAGTTCAGCTGCTCTACTGGTAGCGGTCGAGGTATAGGGTCATCTAAGTAATGAAATGTTAGCAACACTTCCGTTTGCTTGGGTAACCACATATCTACCTTTCGACCTCTTTGCACGATCCAAATTGAGAACCATATCTACAGTCTGTTCGACATGAACATTGCATAATCCATCAGCTCCATCGCATTTTCGTGTAATGTCGATGCTCATTGTTTGCCACGAAGCGTCGAACAGCTTGTGTCCATCAAGCAGACTTGAGATGCCTGCCTTCCCTTTACATGGCAGCAGCTTTAGGAAAGGGGTAAGATTCTCTGTACAGACCACCTCATTCGGCAGCATACCATGCAGTAATTGAAGATCGCGAGATCCTGTGATGTTCATACCTCGACGACTATCAGGCTCGAAGGTCGATACAGGACGGATTGTACGGGTAGCGTCAATGAAGTTTAGAGAAGCACAGAAAAGGCCAGAAAGTGCGTTTGTTAGTGTCAGCCACCTAGCATTCGCCCTTTTTCACATATAAGTACATTGGTAGAGTGGACACTGAAATCAATTGCACGTACTGCTCTTCAGTCTCAGCCTCGACCCAAGCCCAAAGCTCAACGCCAGTTCCACCTTCTCTGCTGCCATTCCAAGGTCGAATTCCCCAGGTTTTGGAATCCCATCTCCCTGTACTAAATCTTAAATGTAGCTCGTGAGTATGTGAATGAAGCAGAATCTGTCCGAGTGATCGTGGGAATGTTTCGAAGTTCTGTGCTTGAAATGATTTTTCAGAGATACTATTATGGAAATTGAATGACGCGAGAAAAGATGACTGTGGTAGTGGTCGCAAAAGCAGATTTTCACTGTAATCGGCAGCAAGACATAATGTGCACAATGCGGTGACCAGTAACCAAGCACGCATATTTCTTGTTTATATCACGTTGTTTCAGGAATTCTGAAACACGTCTCTTTGGGCGGATCACGCCACGCCGGGGTTGCTCCGGCGCAAATCAATCTCAGATGAAACAAAGTCGAGCTGGCGAAGTCATCAGTCCTCCTTGCTGCCCCATCGCGCCTCTCACCACTGCTGCACTAACAAGTTCTTCCCGTGAAACAAGCTAACGTCGACTGTATAAGCAGAGAAACCTCACTACCATTAATCGTACTACATCTCCAATATGGCTGCCGAGCAACGCAAGCTGCTTGAGCAGCTCATGGGTGATACACTTATGGGCCCTGCCACCACGAAACAAATCCCGCCAATCACCGACCCAAAAGTTTGCCGCTCATATCTTGCTGGTACTTGTCCTCATGATCTGTAAGTTACTACGCCCGGCGCTCATGCTTGCAGAACGCTGACTAACCAGTATCTTCTCCTGCATAGCTTCACAAACACAAAAGGCGACATAGGACCATGTCCAAAACTGCACAACGAGGCTCTCAAAACTGAATATGATGGTGCAGACGAGGAGCAAAAAGCAAAATGGGGATTCACATACGATCTGATGCGTGATATGCAGAAATACATTCTAGACTGTGATCGCCGAATCGACACCGCACAACGGCGATTGGAGAAGACACCAGAAGAAATCAGACAGACGAATGATCTTCTGAGAGCAATATCAGATCAGACCAAGACAATCACATACGGCTTGAAAGAGATTGAAATACTATGTGAACTTGGTAGCGTCAATCTGGCAGTTACAGAATTCTTCAAGCTTCGACAGGCGCATGTCGTCAAGGCGGATAGAGAACGTGAGCTTAAGGCACTGTCAGACACATCGGGGCCTTCTGGACATCAGAAACTACAAGTTTGCGACGTATGTGGAGCATATCTCAGTCGACTTGACAATGACAGGCGACTGGCAGATCACTTTTATGGAAAGATGCATCTGGGTTATGCGCAGATGAGAAGAGAGTTCATCAGACTGAACGAAGAGTGGAAAACGAAGCAACCCCCAGTACGAGAGGATTATAACCAAGGTTTCGGCGGACGGGATGATGGGGGCGGCTATGGTGGAGGTGGATATGGAGGAGGTGGAGGCAGAGGAGGGTTCAGGGGAGGTGGTGGGTTCAGAGGAGGAAGAGGAGGACGAGGTGGAGGAGGAGGATACGGACGATATTGAAAGCAATATATACCCATCCTGGCGTTTGGTGAATGGGGAAAACGGCATCAGGACGCTCTGCAAGCACGGAGAGCACAGAGCATCATCTCAAAGGCAAAGATACCGCTCTGCTACTGTAGAAGATATCGCGCGAAGCTGAATACAACGGCCCTGAAATTCGTCAACGCACGACTCACAGGCAATAACGTAGGATGACAAAGCAAAGTTAACGTCGAGGTGTATGACATCCATCTAAGCGCTTTATGCACTTTTAGCGCTATGATTTGTGCTACGACAGACGGCCAATGCGGCCTTCACAAGACGGAAGCATCGGCACGCGAGCAGGCAAGCATTTCATAAATGAGATATGACGTCTTGCTTCGGCGCTCAACAATGTGAATCTTCTGCGAGCGTCTATATTTGTGCTACCTTGCTTACATTGCCATCCACGGCCTCGCGTTCTATTTGCCTGCGCCTTAACCTTTCACCAGATTGTAAAACTGCAGCGGTATAAGTACTTAGAGCCTGCCGTGCAGCGTTTTGGATCTTGTATATTTGTCACAGTTTCTGGTCTTTGTATACCATCATCATGAAGTTTACAGCTACCCTTGCAGCATCTGCGCTTGCAGTTGATGGAGGTGAGGCTTCATTGTTCAGTGTATAGAACAACTATACTGACATGTAACAGTCTCGTCATATGTAGTGGGCCACCCTTCTCCCCAAAACCGCGCCGCTGCTGCTCTCGCCGAAGTCCTCATCCGTTCTACTCCATCCAACCAGCCTAATGGCTATGGTCCTACCATCGCGCAATGTCCTGCCAACCCTCCCACAATCCGTAGTGCTACAGGACTATCATCACAAGAGTCAGCATGGTTGCAGAAGCGAAGACCTAATACCCTTGCCTCGATGATGGACCTGCTAAACAGAGCCAACATCACTGGCTTCGATGCTACATCATACATCAACAACAATCGCAACAATATCACAGCACTTCCTAATATCGGTATTGCGGCATCAGGAGGTGGATACAGAGCTATGCTGAACGGAGCTGGTGGTATTGCAGCATTCGATAGCCGAAGCCCAAACTCAACAGTACCAGGACAACTTGGTGGCCTTTTACAATCGGCTACCTACCTTGCAGGACTCTCCGGAGGTAGTTGGTTGGTTGGCAGTATTTATGGCAACAACTTCACGACCATCGAAAACTTGCAAAGTGGTGCTGGTAACAGTGGTACCTGGGACTTGACCAACTCCATCATCGAAGGCCCGAACCACGGCTTCCAGCTTCTGACAAGTGCTGAATACTACCACAACTTGTTTGACCAAGTGGAGGCCAAGTCCGGCGAAGGATTCAACACCACTCTGACCGATTTCTGGGGTCGTGCGCTGTCGTATCAATTGATTAATGCTACGGATGGAGGACCTGCTTATACTTGGTCCTCGATTGCGACTCAAGACTTTTTCACTAATGCACAGGTACCCATGCCTATTATCATCGCCGATGGACGTGCTCCGGGTGAGATTGACATTGCAGACAACACGACAATTTTCGAGTTCAATCCATTCGAGTTCGGGACATGGGATCCCACAGTGTATGCTTTTGCACCCATGGAATACGTTGGTACCAACTTCAGCAATGGTAACGTAGTCGATCAAAGCCGCTGCGTGACAGGTTACGACAATATCGGTTACGTCTATGGTACATCATCGACTCTTTTCAACCAGATTGTTCTGCAGTTCAACACAACAGTCAGCTTGCCTTCGTTTCTCGAAAACGGTATCCAGGACGCCTTGAACCATTTCGGACAAAGTAACAACGACATTGCTAGCTGGGTCAACCCATTCGTTGGTATTCACCCTGCTACAAACTTAGGAGCTCAGTCACCAGAACTTACGCTCGTGGATGGAGGTGAGGATGGCGAGAACATTCCACTCCATCCCCTCATCCAACCGTACCGTGCTGTCGACGCCATCTTCGCTATTGACAGTTCTAATGATGTGAATGGATGGTATGTTTTGATTTCTCCTGAATCAATTACAACTCTGTATTAACGATTTTATCAGGCCCAATGGAACCTCCCTAGTTGCTACGTACCAGCGTAGTGTGTCATCCATTCAAAACCTCACCAATTTCCCAGCTGTGCCAGATCAAAGTAAGTTTTCACACATTCTGCCTTCAACTTTTCAGACTAACACTCTGCAGACACCTTTGTCAACCTTGGTCTCAACACCCGTCCCACCTTCTTCGGTTGTGATGGTACCAACAGCACTCATCCTGGCAACACCGTCCCCGCACCCCTTATTATCTACCTTCCCAATGCACCTTACTCCTTCCACTCCAACGTCAGCACCTACGACCTCAGCTTCTCTGACGCCGACCGCAACAGCATTATCCAGAACGGCTACGATGTCGCCACTCGCGGTAACGCATCTACGGACATGTGGCCGACATGTGTTGGATGTGCTATCTTGAGACGCAGTATGGAAAGAACCCACACTGCAATTCCGGCAGTCTGCAACACATGTTTCACGGATTACTGCTGGAACGGAACTGTCAACAACACGACTCCTCACAGCTATATGCCTCAATATATCCTTGCCAGTGCGAGGGCGAACAGTGCTGCGAGCGACGGTGTTGTGCCTAGGGTTGCGGCAGTTGTTTGTGCTGCTGTTGTTGCTGGGCTTGCATTGATGGTTTAGGTGGAGAATATAGCGATGGAGCTTATTAGCATGATAGCAATGCATGTTGAACTAGATATGATAGGGGATATGCATAGTGTTGGGCATCATTCTCACTGTATGGCGACGACGACGAGGACTGTACGATATAATAGACTAGAGTTAGTGCGATTTCAGATTAGCAGAAAAGATAGGCATAATAGCATTGGGATATTTCTTCTACAATCACTTGATGTTTCTCTTGCTCTTGCTCTTTCATCTACGAAGGGCGTGCTGTATCACCACCAGAGTGCGTTCTCTAACAAAAGTCGGCCCTTCTCCTCGGTGCCACCATCGCTCTACCAATGGCTGGACGCCAACAAGATTTATTTCGTCTTCCGTATCCAAACGCAACTTAACTTTCTGCTATCTCGTCTTGGCTCCTGCGCTCAGTATGTATATACATCTATATGTCAGCTGTGTTCGCCGGCATTATACCAGATGCCGAGATGTTACCACCATGGAGTCGTTACGGGCGCCCGTGCATATCATCAACATCAATATCATCATCGAATGCAAATGCCTCCTAAATCACTGCAAACGGTGCAAGGGCACCAACACCACCTAGTGTGACAAGTAGAAGAGATTCTGTCTGAACCAGGGTATATTGCCATCGACTGTGTTTCATGCATCTCAACATGCAGCACAAGGCCATCGGCTTTCCTACTGGATGGGGGACGACCGCGACGCTCACATCGGTTAAACCCACGCTCATACTGGAAAGAATAAGACTTCAATAAGCTTTAGTATGATGGTGGCTGTTTGGTGATCGTGTGACACCCGCCCCTACCCAGAAGTCAATTGTTTCAGAGGACGATGACTGTCATCATTCAGGTTACGATGAATTTAATCATTCAGGTTACCGACTAGGTCGGTCACTTCGACCTCGTCTACACGCTTACGCTGGTGCAGCCTACAATGTTAGCATATTCCTAAGACCTCCGCCTGCAGTACACTGAAATTGATCAGCAGAACCCAACAAACACCCGTGCAGCTTCGACCCAAGTACCGCAGCTGCACCCACTCGTCATAGCACACCACCTCGTACCAATGACCCAGTTGCTGTGAACACAAGACAACAGACCAGACCACCTCTTCTTCAATCCACGCTCCTGCTTCACGTCCATTGCCGCCTGCTCCTTCTTCACGTCCATTGCTGCCTGCTCCTTCTTCAATCCAATCCACGCTCCTTCTTCTGCACACCCTCCTTCTTTGCCGGGATGAGGCCTTGTAGATGCTTCTTGAATGATGAGAATAGGCTTGGTTCCATGGCATCGGCTTCGATGGCAAGTGCTGACTGGAAGACATGTTCTTCACCCAGTTGCAGCTTTGTCTGATAATCGTTGATTTGACGCACATGCTGTCGTGCCTGCTTCCCCCGGGGTTACTCTTGCAAACGAATAGCAAGTGACCACGCATAGCGGCTTCTTTCAAAGGAGAACGCCCGTTTGATGATTGAGCCGCCTTTCTGGTCGCCATTCCTCGAGTGCATCCTGCTCCTCCTGTTTCCTGAGATTCTCTAGATGCTGCTGCCATACGGATGTGTCCGACCAATCGAAGGTGAACTTGCTTCTGGTACCGAGGAGGAGGAGGAGGGGGAGGAGGGGGCGGAGGAGATGGTGGTAGTGGTGGAGTCATCTTCGAGGATTAAGATGCTTGGCGGGGTAAGGGAGCTACTATCTCGGAGGTAGAGTTGTCTTAAACTGGGGTGACTGTTGGGGTATCATTGGCTCCTGATTTGTGTCTGTTGTTATGCACATCTTTGTGCTTGAATATTTTGAAAAAAAAGAGACATCATAACATTGAAAAGGATACTGTGAGTGGTGCTGGTTTGAAACACGGTGCTTGAGGTAGGTTGACGTTATCACAATCTCTTTCGATTCTATGTGGTGGAAGTCACATTATCGAACATGAATTAAATAAGAGTTGTATGTGTAGAATGATTTTTATGGATAATATGTGGTAGATGGACACACATCTCAGAGAAGAGACGATTGAGATTTCACCTGAAACAAATGATATCGAAGGAAACTTTTGCTCATGTGAAGATTGCTGGAGCGAATCGTGGTACGAAAAGCAACAGACAGAAACTTTGTGCAGCACTTCCAGAAGTACTCCTGCTCATCTGATGCTGTATGGACAGTCTTTTTATTACCGTCAAGCTGTGCTGCGATGAATCACTTGCCACAGCACTTCGACTTTCTCCCATTCTCGATGTGAGCACGGATGTGATCTTCGACGGTGCTCTGCCTGTTAGGCCTCGTGTCTAGCTCACGCCCATCAGGGCAGATGACACAAGTTCCTCCTTTTTGGATCTGTTGGTAGACATGCTCTCGGAGGGTGACTTCCTCTGCGAACACTTCGCTGCAGTTAGACTCTGGACATTGCAGCTGTCCAGCCTCGTTTGTCAGAAGAACAATGCCTGAAACTGCTCTTGTGTTCTTCCCTTTAGCCAATGAAATAAGGGCAGCAACAGGCGCCGCAAAATCTGTTTTGATAGGATTGTTGCGTCTCGTAACTGGTCCGGACGCGCTGATGATGTTCAGGCTCTCTCGGACAACCTCACTCATGCTACAAAACGAAAGTATTAGCATGCTGGAACCAGTTCCCGAGTATGCCACTATATGGCAGGAACCTACATCATCTTATTACCACCGACTTCGATTTGGATAGCAAGGAAGCGAAGTGCTTGCTGGTGTTGGAGGACTGCTTTGGCGTCCGCTTGGGTACCTCCCTTAATCAGAGCAAAAGCTGTCAGGTATTCCTGTGCTGTAACAACAAGGAAGTGGTCGTGCTTCCAAACGTAAAATGTTACGTTCTCGATCGCGTCTTTTTAAGACATCCGGGAGCTGTGTCATCCCCAGTACATTCGTGGTCCAGCCATCTTCTGATGCAGAGACTACTGCAACAGGACCTTTTGCGGCTGCCATGATGTCGAAACGTGTGTCGCGGAGATGTTTTGTATTCCAGGTACAGACGTTCTCGTTCGAGCTGTGAATGAGGTCATGCGGACGATATTTGTCGTCCGTGATCGGTGTAACGTCGTCGAGCTTAGAGACCATTTGTGCAGGGCTTGCAGAAGTACTTTCTGCTTCTCTGGTGGTGCATGCACAGTCTTGTTATGACCATCTATTTGTGCTGTTGTGAAACCACTTGCCATAGTACTTAGACTTCCTGTCGTTCTCGTCGTCTTGTAGTACTTGGTATAGCTCGCCCTCAATTCATCATCATTACTCCTAAGTCGTGAGTGCCCATTTTTATAGGCTTCGTCTACGCTCGCTGGGCAGGAACTCGATCTACTGATACAGATGACGGTTTTAGGAGTGTCGATATCGTGGGAAGCAAGTTGGGTTAGGACTGCTATGAGGGGTACCCTAACTTTCTTGAGGCTACTCACCTTGTGCCGTTCTCTAACGTCCTAAGCTGTGCCTCGATTGATCTTTATTTTCTCTTTAGATTTGTTGAATTTGTAAGGTATACGGGCACTCTGCACAGCCGCATGATACCTTACCTCAGAGAAACTTTTCCCTGCCCTACAATTCGGACGACGACGTGCCATGTTCTACTTCAAGCGAATTCTGGTTGATTTTCTGCAAAATAGAGATTTGTGCAAATTGTGATAGGTATGATGCTGTATTGACAACGTCTGAAATGAACTCGAAAGATTATTGGGACAATCCAACCCAAGATACGCTTTCATGAGGAAGTGCTGGTGCTGCGACATACAACGGAAAAGCCGCAAAAAAAGCTGGAAAGACCACTAAAAAAGGAACCATTGCTGACACCCGCTGAATTTCTTGTTAGTAAATTTAATGAATGTTGGACAGCGGGTATACTAACAGACGGGGGTCGAACCCGTAACCTTCCGATTAAAAGTCGGACGCTCTAGCCAATTGAGCTACCCAGGTAAATATAGCAAGAAAATGGCCGGATCAGTAAATATTGATCAAATTGTACAATACAGTTTTGTGTGGGGAACGGACGGCTGAAAATGATCCGAAACGCTGCCAGACTTAGGCTATAATCTCTAGTGCCTTCAGCACTCGTTAGAGATCAAGCTGGTAGAGATTGAGACATAATGGAGCGATATCCAGATCCTAAATAGCATCTTTCAGAATATGACTCGCAAGGTGTGGTCTGAGGGGTGAAGTCTGCTTGCATGAGCAATATCTTGGCAACTCGCCGAGACTTGGTCTTCGACCCCCAGGGTGAATTTGTCATAGAGACGGCGTAGCAAGAACATTGTCAAGTGCAATTTTTGCACGAGGTGGGTTGGACCCCCTTTTGAGTGAAGCCTTCTGATTATGTAGCGCGCTGAAAAAGAGTATGTAGTATAGCGGGAGTATCTCGTCCAAAAGCATAGCCCAGCGCAGCTTTACCTAGGGGACTTCCTGAGCTTTGCTCGCCTTACATTTTATAGCAACCCGCAACTCGAGGCTTGGTTCGACATATATAGGCCAGATCAAAGAGACGTAATGAAGCTTACAGACAGGAACAGATCAGACATGATAAGATACGAACTCAGGAGGAAAAAGAGAGATGTACAAGCACATGATTGTTTCAAACGAGAAGCTTATTAATGCGATAAGGTCATCTTTAATGGTGTCAAGCTCAAGTGTCATACCTCGGAAGACACCAAGATTCTCACCTTCACAGAGTGAGTACTTTTACGGATGTGACACAGTCAAGACTATATCCTGTGTGCATGAAGTAAGAAGAAGGATCCTCAAGTGTCGAAGTGTCGTTGGCAAACAGAGAGCTAAGGCTCGACCAACAATTAAGTTTCCATTTGTAGATAACGATAATATTGCTGTACCTACGAATGTTGAATGGAGTGGCGGAGTTGACCTTAAGATACTCGAAAATCGCGCTGGGATTCATTCGAATATGAACAACTTGGAATGCAGCTTTAGCAGATGCTAGAAAAATGCTCGTATTGGACAAAACCTATATGCCAGGCTATTTCCGCACCGGTAGGATTCTCGAATCTATGGACAAGCGCGAACTTGCCCTCGAGGTCTTCGAAAGAGGCGTCCGCTATGCTAGAAAAATGCTCGTATTGGACAAAACCTATATGCCAGGCTATTTCCGCAACGGTAGGATTCTCGAATCTATGGACAAGCGCGAGCTTGCCCTCGAGGTCTTCGAAAGAGGTTCCGCTATGCTAGTCAAGCTGGCGCGGATTTGCGCTCAAGACCTACGAAAGAGGTATTCGCTATGCTAGTCAAAGCCATGCTCGGTATGGCAGTCTCGAAAACCGGCATGCAGAACTCAAGCAGAACATAGCACCACCAGACGGCGTCAACCTTTTTAGCATTTCTTCCTAGTTCTACATTTCTGTTCGATACTGTGACCAGATTTGCTGCCAAAAACAAGGAGAAGTACAAACAGAGATATTACACAAATGAAATAAGCCTATGGTCGCAATCAGCAACGTCAAAGTATCACCTGGAGAAGAAAGGACGCCAGAGGTATCACTCGATGAACTATGCCTAGCTTAATTAACTTCAGTAAACGTGGGTATCATAAAAACAACTCTCTTCCCATCGTAAGCCACACACGTCGATGCTCATCCACCTCCACCACCACCACATCCTCCACCACCACCTCCGCCACCACCACCACCTCCGCAAGCACCACCGCCTCCTCCACCATCACCGCCCCCACAAACCCCTCCTCCAAATCCACCAGCACCACAAGCTCCAGCTCCAAAACCTCCACCACAAGTCCCTGAGCAACAATTGCCAGCAGCTCCAGACGAGCTACTCCCACAAGCCGGTGCCGCAACATAAATCGGTGCTCCGATATATCCATAAGAGTAGGCAAAGGGCATTGGGAACGGGTAAAACGCACCATATCCATAGATATCATCATGTCTTTTCTGTGGTGGCTTCCTACCATCCTTCAATGCCCTTTTCACTGCTTTTTCAAAGTCCTTCTGCAGTTTATCTTGCGCCTTCTTGGTCAGATAGCTCTGTTCAGCAGGCCGGATGGCGTTGTGCGTGCTGATATGATTTCCCTTAGCTGGATCGTCACTGATACCAAGTTCGGCAGCATGTGCATACAGCTGTTTCTCAGCATCGCTGGTGAGTAACGTTTTCTTGAAGAGACCCTTTGTAGGTGCATGTGACGCACGAATAGCCTCGCAGTACCAGCAAAGACACTCCGAGTATGCTTCCTTGAAAAGCATTTCGTACAATTGAGTCGTCGAGGAAAAAGCATCGCTGAGTTTGTTCTCGGCAATCTTGTCGTCATGGTCGACGAACTGACCGCAGTTCGTCACAGTGTAGTTGTAGTAGCTTGACGAGCTGAGTTGGTGGGTGTGCCATGCCAAGTCCACGTCAAGAGTGGGTACAAACAGAGTCGTCTTGAATTGTCCCATGAGTGACACGAAACGGGTGTATTTTGTAACGAGACGTGCTGCAGTCGAAGACACGGCAGGTGAATTCAACCAATCCAGATCGACCATCTTTTGCACGAATGTGCCCTGTCGGATGACAGCACCTACAAGATCAAGGCCGAAGATTGAAGAGTTGTCCCAATATTTGACCATCATTCGTCTGACACTAGCACGATCTTCCCTGGGAACACGTTTGTCATTGAGACCATGTAGCGAAGAGTTGATGGACTTCATGTGGGCCGAATCTTTCATTGTTGCTTCCAATGCTTTGCGGATAGAAGCCATGTCCTTGAATAAGATATTCTCATTTTGTCGAAGCGTGACGGCAACCAGGAGGTTGGGAAATTTGCCATCGCCAGCTTTTGTCTCATCAAGAAACAAACCCTTGTCATCTAGTATCGTACCCGGCATTGGCTGGGACGACTGAGCCTTGGTACAGTTCAAGGCATCCTCCATGAACCTGCCGGCACGGAGTTGGTCGTGGTCAATTAGTAGTCCACACTTGCGACAGACAGTGGTAAAATCATGGTCGGCAAATCCTGTACCGGATGGAAGTTTATCACTCTTCCCACCTGCTCGTAGTTCGGAGCCAAATGTGGTCCATTGTACGTTCTCCAGATCTGAGCAATGTGGTTGAGGACACTTGACACTCGGTCGTGCTCGAATCTCCTTCCAACCAAGTTCGGTTAGTGACTGGAATGCTCGAACAGAAGCATCGCCAGGTTGGTAAGTTCCGGAGTTAGCATTGATGCTTGCATGTATGGCTGTCCATGGGAATGGAGTCGAGTAGAGGCCTGTCATAATAAGAGTCAGCTCGTGCAAAGTTTTCGGACTACATCTTGAAACGTACCTATCAACCCGGCACGAATACAATCCTCGTAGTAACATCTGGGATTCAGCTTGAAAGCATGCCAAACCATCAGCACGTCTAAAAGGTATGATCAGTCAAATGGACATGCATCTTCGACAATATCAAGTGTACCAAGAGGAGGCAATTCGTCTTTGTTCTGCACCATCCACTTTGCGGCGCTCCTTCGATATCTTTCGAGGTAGGTGGGTCTGAGAGCCTTCGTCGTATCGAGTACTGTCAGTCGTGGGCCATCGGCCACCACAGCCAACGCCTTCCACCAGACACTGAACCTGTCAACAGCAGTGGTAACGAACACTGCCCAACGCTTCTCTTGAATGTCCTCGATGCTTATTTTGCTAGTCGCATCATTATTCCACAAGTCAAACAGACCGTCGTGGCTCCTTATTTCATCACGTAAATGGCTGAAGGCGACGAGCAGCTCGAGGTGAGCGATGGTTTGGCCTGGAGTTGGAAACTCAGTAGGAGAGACAAGGTCGCTGAGCTTGAGGTTCGTGAATTGTTGTGTAAGAGAGTCTTCATTGTATGTCGTGGAGGTAGCATTGTCGTTGTATGCTGGCGGCGCATTGCTTGTAGCTGGAGTGGGGGATATCGCTGTAGGAGCCATTTTGTAGTATGAAGGAAAGAAAGATGGAGAACTCAAGGCGCCAAGGCGCGTTTAAATAAACAAGCAATTGAAGGAGGCTGTGGTAGGATGATCAATATGAGGCGAAGCACAGTTACATGGTACGAAGGGAAACACCGTGATATTCTGTCTGCTGACCAGGCAAGGCTTTGCTTTATGATAGTCTCGCTTCATTCAGAAAGCCGAAGCAGCAACGTGATATATGGTGGAATGCTTGCAGCCTTGCCTAGCGTGGTCACAAGATTTCGAGGCGATCCGGCGACCTGGAGAAAATGCGGAGACGTTGGGAAGCACTTTATCCATTACTTTATCCATTGTTGTGCAGCATTAGCAGGACTAGGTTTTATTACGACAGATTACATCTTGGATGTCATCCTCGTAGCAGGCCTGACATTATATCAGCCCACCTTTCCAGTGTTTGAGCGGTTGTTCTCACATATGCTTGTGTAGGAAGTCGAGAACAATTTTATATCCCTTTTCGTATTTCTCCTTCACATTCTCCTGCAAGAGATCGCCTCTAGCAGCCATCCATCCATGTACCTGATCATCAAAGGTGTGAACCTCGTGAGCCACTTTCAGGTTCTTCTCGAATCCGGACACAGCCTCTTTATCCTCGTCCTTGGACGGAAGCAGAACGATGGGAATTGTGATGTTTGTTGCGTCATTCGGGTCAACTGAACACTATATTAGCGATTGTATCAATGTAGTAGGTTGATGTGTGTGCCTACCCATAGCAGGATGTGCGGCAGCAGCCGCTTTGAATAATGAATCTTTTCCAGAGGATAGAGAAACAATCTTTCCACCCCAGCAGTACCCAACAATGCCCCATTCCTTGATATCTTTGTTCTTGCTTTGTATCTCCTCAAGAACTTTAGGGATCCTTTCCAGAGCCTTTGGTGGCGCCGCAGAGGATTTGAAAAACTCTCCCAGCTTCTGCTCTTTCTCTTTGTTGTCAGGTGGGTACCATGAGATGTCTGCAGGCTTGCCGTCAAAGAAGTCAGGCATGTAAACTTGGTATTGATGTTCTTGGTCGCTGTGGGCGAGAATGTCGGCGCCTTGCAATGTTTGTGGGAAGAAGCCGAAGATGTCGTAGACAACGAGAAGAGCTTGTTTTGCGGATGATGGACCAGTCGTGTCTGTAACCGAGGGTCAGGGGAAGGACTTTCGTATTATCCTGAGGGAGAGTGCTTACATGTCTTCATACCAGCCACATCAATGTACTTGCCCTTTGGCTTGTAGTCATGGCTAACTACTGCGGGAGTGTTACAGCAGGCCTGAGATTGAGTGTTGGACATGTTGGCGTAGAGTCTGATGTGGATAGCAGGGGAACGTCGAAGTGGTGCAATATAAGGTATTGTAGAAGCACAAAGGCGAGAGAACATCTACACAATCGATGCTGAAGCTCTTGCTGATCTGATGACGTGACCTCGGTTCAAGGCCTAAACACACTTTTTGCACTCAAGTCTACAACATATGAAAACGGCCAAGTTCAAAAGCACACGGCGAGCACAATCCATAACGGTCCTTGTGTTTCTCACAAATCTCCAGCACAGATTTTGGTCAATTGGTAATACCCGACTAGGGTACCTCACACTGGCTGCATGCCGCATGCCCCTCACTTGGACTTGGCAAAAAAGCTTCTTTAGCATTGACAGCGGAGTGATGCTCCGTAACACTTTTTTGGAGGAGATCCAGTTAGCAGATGGAGTAGAGTCTGATTATAATGAAAGTCTCTTTGACGTTGTGGAAGGCCAAGTGATGTGTAATGCTGCCTTCGCTTTTGATCTCCTCATGTCGGCTTTGCTCCAACTCTCCACCCGACCTTGACCAATGTCTCGCACTTTTGCTCAGTAGAATTCCTTGCAATGTCCTCGTCAATCTTCAATTCACCCCTAGGATATAAGACAATGACAGTGCTGCCACCATACAAGAACTTGCCCAAGCATTGACCCCTTTGAATATCAGAACCTGCTTTTTCAACTCCATTAACATATTCAATGGAGCCTACCAGCATCGCACCCACAGCTATAATAGCAATGGATGTACCGGTACCAGTACGCTTGACCATCATCACAGACCGTTTGTTCTCGCAGAACACATCCATCATGCCCGGCTCATTGATGGCCTGCGGATTGACGGTGAAGTATGCGCCGGGAATGTCGTAGACCTGCTCGACCGTCCCAGAAACAGGAGCGTGCCATCTATGATAGTCCTGCGGTGCCAATCGAGCAATGACGATCGCGCCACCGTCGAATTGTTGTGCGATGTCTTTGTTGTTTAGTAATCTGCCTATAGTGAAACCAGAGCCTTTGATCCAATATTTGGTGGCCATATCGATAGTATCATAAGCAGTCAATCGACAATCAGCTGGACTAGATGCTAGTAGCTCATTCTGTGGCTCATCAATTGGTCTTGCTGACTGCTTAATCTCTCGTGCAAAGAACTCGTTGAATGTCTTGTACTTCTTCGGATCAGACTCAACCATCTCTTGCATTGACTCTTGCAACCCAAACGAGTTGATAAATGGTTGTATGTGCGCGACACTTTCCGGCGAATCGTACTCCTTACCCATTTTGATACTCTGCTGCTTCAAAGCGTCCTGTGTTTTCTTGCTTTCGAGCAACCTTTCTTGTTCAGAACCGTAGTATAGGAGATGCATGCCAAGGCGGACGTAGATGGACATTGATTCCCATGATTTCTCACCAGTCTTTCTGTCGATTACGTAGTTTCCCTAACTAGTCAGCTTAGGTCTGGAGTATGGATGGCAGGCGTCAAACCAAGTGCCAATTGTTCGCGAAACTCTCTAAGGTCGACGGCGCGATGAACCTGGATAGCCAGGAGTGTGAAATGTTGTGGTCGGCAGGCTTGTGGAGAGTTTGCTTTGGATCGAGATGATGTTGTGCTCCTTCTGTGGTTACAGCATCAAGAGCATCCACGGCACTCTCCATGTCTATGCTCGCTTGAGCATCTCGTGCTACTGCTGTTGCTGTATCCATGCTGTTCTGCGGTCTTGGTGGACTTGCTGTATGTCGAGTTGGTTAAGAAATATCGAAGACGTTATAGCTTGACTGATGAGGAGAGGACATTAGCATAAGTATTTACCTAGGAGAGATTGTAGAATACTGACCTTGAGGAAGTGGCTTTTGGCGGTCTTGTTGTGCTGATGTCAATATTTGCCAAGGAGGAGAAGAACGTGGGGCAAGCGGCCGAAAGCGAGGGGTTGACAACGACGTTCCTTCCTCTGACCACTCACGCCACCTGTAGCTTCTATTGTGGCATGCTTCTATGACTGCTGTAACACATTCTTGCAGAATACTCTCGTTTGTGTCAAATGAGCCTTTCAAAATTGATTTCTGACATTCCTGAATAATTAACTCACTCTCCTCCCCAAATAATAGTCTTTCACTTTCTGTCCCTGGACACTACCTTTGATACCTGGTAGTCTAGACCATGTAGCACGACCATAGTCGTTCTCGCCGACCTCCTCGTTCTGAGAAACATTCTCCTTGTTTTAGTGATGATTCATCGCCTTACATGAAATAGCCGTAGTAGCATCAATTAGACTATACAACACAACACAGTAACATCCCTTCAAACGACATCTCACACCCTTCCACAATTTACGTGCTAAAACTTGCCAATCCCAATGTGGTTAACAGCAACTAACGAGGTGCGCATTATCTTTATCCGCCGGATCGTTCCTAACACCCTGCATTGCACACAAACTGCCGACTCCACCACCATGCTTCCAAACACAACGTGTAGTGAAACAGGAAACAGACATTGTGAAAGGCAAAAAAAAGTGCAAAAGCTAATAGACATACAGCAACTGAAATTCGCATGTGGTCACCCACCATACTACTACGCAGTCGATCTGGGGCTTAAATAGGGCAGAGCGAACGGGATGCCTTGTTCTCCACAGTCTATGGCCGTATGTCCTTGAAAGGCATTTTTGTTAGAATACGATGCCTCCATCGCAAAAAAGTCGCTAGCAAAGAGTAGGTCGAAGACGATACGAAGCTTGTGGAGGAGTCTATGAGCACCATCTGTGAGGCAACGATTGATAAGGAGGGTGGTGGTGGTGGTGTATGTGGTTTGGAGTCTCACATCAGGCTGCAATGTGCGTGCATTTGGTTTCCTTTCTGGTTAGGAGAACAAGTCAAAAGCAAGCCAGCAGACATTACATGATTATGCTTCATTTGAGAGGGGGTCATGCGTTACTTGCAACACGATGAACTTAAATCATGGCTTGCCTTACATGTTGTATCCGACACAGTCACTGTTACCTTCAGGCGACATGATGTCAAGCGGATCTAGCATCTTGCAAATGATTGCATTCTGAACGTACAGTACATAAACAGAGACGTCCCGATCGAATACAAAGATGTAGGCTTGGAAACACGAACTGCTTTGCAGTTGCTCCGCGTGTTCTGCTACGTGATCCTGGAGTGTCCCATAACATCAAAAGATGACTGGCGGAGCTATTGCCACGACATCACCACGAGTACTGTCCAGGATTGCGATCGTCAAACACAATGTCCCGGCATAGCATTCCAATCGCCCAGACTATGTCGGTTTTGCACACGACGTCGAAGGGGAAAGCGCGATGCCGAAAAGAGGCCTCAACTCCCTGTGTACTCGGTACTCCCACTGACCAATTGCCTGCCTTCACTCTGCAAGTCGTGCAAAGAAAGATTCCTGCTGTGTATGGTCGACTTCATAAGCCGCAAACGAGTTTCGTTTCTTCCTATGTTTCAAGATATGCAGGAGGTATTTTGCCTCTGTAGTGTTCATAAAGGTGTTGCCTATGTTTAGCAGCTGAATCGCCCTAGACGAGTCTGCACCAGAATCAAGCAGTAGATGTATGGCATCATCGAGTTTCCACCTCACTGCAAGTGTCAGCACTGTGTCATCATCGTATTCCAGAGGATTGGCAGGTCTTTTCCAATCGGTGTAGAGGAGCTTCTGCATTCTCGATCGCCTGAAGTGCTTCGTCCCATACTTGCGGATCATGGAATATTGCAATATCAGAGCTATTCAAGATCCGAGTGAAGCCTTCTGCGTTCAGGCGTAACGAAGAAACACTCAGCATGCAGCTGTTGTATGTCGTCGTTGATATTTCCATTTGCCTTGATGAAGCCCTAGAGACCTTCGCCGCATGAAGAGGCAGTCTTCGCAAGCGCGCCCGATGCGCTTGATATGGCCAAAGGCTCCGGCATGACTGGAACCAAAAGGGTACTCGCGATGCTGAGTTTGATGCTTGCGTGATTTTGCGATCACCTGGCATACATTACTGTCGTAAGGTTGAGGTTCAAGCTGTTAGCGCTGCGCCACCTCCTATCTTCGACCTCCTCAAACGCAACAAGAGGAAGTACCAGAGCACAAGATAAGCAGTATCACAAGTGCTCCGAATTCTGACCTGTTTTTTGTTGGCACTATACAACTAGATCACACGCCGACGCCGGAGTATAGCTGGCTCACTATCTTTTCCTTTAACAGCGATTAAGTAGTTCTGCAGGCACCTCCCCGGGACTCAAATTCATAAGACGACGACTCTTGAATCCTAACACCGAGCTCGTCGTAGCGTCGGCCTCCAAAACCCTGCTCATAATAAGTGCAAATGGTGTTACATAAAGAAGAATGAATGCAAGTTGATGTTGTTAGATAAGAAGAATGACTAAGCGATCATGGCGTGCTGATAGGAGTAGCGCGTGATCTATAATATTGTGGGACGGAGCTGAAACGAGCATTGGCAAGGGGTCATTGAATTCTATCAGATTGCCATATCGCAATCCTATAGTGGCGTTGTCTCTTATCTTCTGTTCATCTTGATTTAATACAGTCTCTCGTTCTGCCTATCATGCCAGGTCGCCTCGCAGGAAAGAATGCCATGATCACGGGTGCAGCAGGGTGAGCAACATGAGTAACACGCGTGATGTGTTTTTGCAAAAAGAAAACAAAGCATGAATGTAATAATTGTGACATTGGAAGATGAATCAAAACAACGTGTGCTTTCTCAGAACCAATGCTGCATTACGGCTAGACTGATATAGTATTACTATTAAATAACGTTCAAGGATACTAACATCACCCATCACCCAGCGGCATTGGCCTAGAAACCACAATCCTCTTCGCTCGCGAGGGTGCCAACGTCCTCATGACTGACATCTCCCAACCCGGTCTCGACAAAGCCATCGCCAAAGTCCACTCACTCGTCCCCAACGCCGGCAAGGTCTCAACCTTCGTTTGCGACGTCTCCAAGGAATCCTCCGTCGAATCCGCCGTGGCTCAACTAGACGCTTGGGGAGGCGTCGACGTCATGTTCAACAACGCCGGCATCATGCACGCCGACGACGCTGATGCAGTCGATACACCAGAGAAAATCTGGGACCTCACCTTTGCTATCAATACCAAGGGAGTGTGGTATGGGTGCAAGCACGCCGTGTTGAATTTGAGAAAGCATGGGAAGAAGAATGCTAGTATCATTAACACGGCGAGTGTGGTCTCATTGGTGGGGAGCGCGACGCCCCAACTGGCGTACACGGCCAGTAAGGGTGCGGTGCTGGCGATGACGCGGGAGTTGGCGATTGTGCATGCTAGGGATGGATATAGGTTTAACTCGCTGTGTCCTGCTCCGTTGAAGTAGGTTAGCGACTGAGTGTACGCTGCGATATCATGCTAATCTCGTTGCAGCACACCTCTTCTACAGGACTGGTTGGGAGATGATCAGGCAAAGCGCCATCGCCGCGAGATCCACTTTCCAATGGGTCGTTTCGGTGAGGCTATTGAGCAAGCTCAGGCAGTTCTCTTCTTGGCTACTGACGAGAGCTCTTTTGTTAATGGGCATGAGTTTGTTGTCGATGGTGGCATGACCAAGGTTTGTAGGCTGCAACATCATTGCAACTACTGAACTAACGAATTGTTTTAGGCGTACGTTACGCCCGAAGGTCCTGCGCTTACTGGACCTGCCAATTTTGCTCGTTGAACCCCTACCTGGGAAGTACATAAGAATTTGCATCGTCCGGAGAAGCTTGCATTGCACCGGAGTTTCAGCAATTTTGCATCCAAGCATCAGATTCAGATGTGCTGTTCTAAGATTAGACTATTAGAATGCACTTAGTTCCTCCTCATAGAACTAGGAACCATGTGAGGATGAGGAAACACATCATCAATCAAGAAGCGAACCCCAACATCTCATTAGTGACTGTACTTGCTGTCATCCTGTAACTACTTCCTCGATCTTTTGAAGCCGTGCCGATTGGGAGATTCTCCGAGAGCCCGAGACATCTCACGGAAGTGCCCATAAGACCTTTCACACAACCACACACTCTTCATCTCACGCCTCAGTCCGGTCTCATTATTCACGTCTGAGTCCCAAGCACACACCTCGCTCTCTTCAACATCAAGATATTCCACACCCCTTCACCACCATTCACCTCTTACTCTGTGCAACCAAGTCTAGCCGTCGACGCCGTGCTCTGACGGAATAACATGGTATGTCACGGAGGCGAAGGAGGAGGAGGGAAATAAGGGGAAAGAGGTGATGAGGAGGCGAGATGTTTTGCTTATTTGAGGCTTCGGGTAAGAAGGGACTGGTGACGAAGATAACGCAGTGTTGGGCTATTGTTAGTGATTGCTTGGATGAATTATGGTATAAGATTGTGGAGGCTGAAGTGCCGGGGATTGATTGAGGTTCTGAAGGCTATAAAGGATGGTGGTAGAGCATAAGCTGGATGAAAGTGAGAAAGATAATGGTGGACAATTGAAATACATCTTCTTAGGTATTGCTTTTTCAATTGACTCCCACTCTCTAGTATACAGATGTCGTCTTCGTAGTCTTACGATTGTTTACGTGCATCACTGCGATGGTAGTCGCTGACTGCTCGCCATCACATACAGCGCATCTTGCCCGGGTTTCGATCAGTGTAATAGTACAGCACGGCAATGTCTATCATCTTGTAGCCATGTGCTGTAATGCCTCATGGTTCTGCTCTCTCGTTTGCTTTTACACATCACATCTTCCCTGGATCGCTCAGTGTGTCGACAGTACTTGCGCTTGTGATTGATGTTGTGCTGTGCATCCCCACTCTCTAGCGTTACGTGTCGCGCTCAATGTTGAACTAGGCTTTGTATTGCCGAGTGAGCGTGTGACGTGCTGTCTGACCCTTCGAGTTGTGTTTCCGGTTAACGGATTGTAAAAGTGACCAAACTCCACAATGTCGTTCTGTATTGCAATGCCCCGATTGCAGTAGAACGACTGTATCTATCGGTGCTGTTCCAGAGGCTTCACACCCTTATGTATGCCGGCAATACCATTTGTCAGGTTCTCGTAACCTTGACCTGGAACAGCGAAACCAGCATCCTTAATCATATCTCTGAAAGCCTCTTGAGTCGGAAACTTCTCAATACTCTCGACAAGATATTGGTAGCTGTCTCTGTCTCCCGCCACGAGTTGACCAATCAAAGGGATGGCTGCGAAACTCCATCTTTTATATACAGCATCGAAAAGCGGGTTATTGACTTTGCTGAATTCCAAACAAGCAAATGTGCCGCCTGGCTTGAGAATCCTGAATGCTTCCCGTAAAGCCTTTGGCTTATCTGTGAAGTTCCTGATACCAAAAGCGACTGTGTAGAGGTCCATCGAATCGCTTGGAATAAAGCTCATATCTTCGGCATTTCCCTCCACAAAGCTGAGACGATCTGTTGCGCCATACGGTGTATTGACACTTCTCTTCTTGCCTTCAGCCAGCATATCTGGGTTTATGTCTGATACTGTGACTCGGGTATTGTGGCTGTGATTGATGGTGGACGCATGGTCGAGCATTCGAAAGGCAATATCACCTGTACCACCAGCGACATCAAGGATATTCCAGCCTTCTGTAGATGATGCTGAGCCAGTATGAGCACCAGGATTGAGTCCGCGTACAAATTGATCTTTCCATAATCGATGTATGCCGAGGGACATGAGGTCGTTCATGGTATCGTAAGATGAGGCAACCGAGGAGAATACAGAAGCAACTTTAAGAATATGTCAGTCGAGGTCGACGAACGCGACTGGGTTCTGTTTCTTCGTACCCTTGGAAGCCTTGAGCGACTCTGCAACTTGTTCGAAACCAAAGTCAACCATACGATTAGGCTGCTGTTTGGGAGGTTCCGGAGGTGTTCGCGGTGGTTGTTGAAGACATCGTGATGTTTGGGAAAAGCATCGAGTGTTCAAGCGAGTGGATCTTAACTGTCGTTGGAGCAGTCTGAAGCTACCGGAGGGCATAGACGAGGACATGATGTTGCTGGAGGTAGCGTACTTGAGGTGTAGGAAGGTGGTGGTGCTGCTCTGAGATCTTTTTGGCCACAAGTCACGTGCATGTCTTAGCGGCGTTTCATATATTTTGTTTCATCTGGTAGCTGCTCATCTAGACCATTATACAGCGCATATTATCTAGACACAATTAGCGAGCCTGACGACGGTGGGGTGGCGAGCGCCTTTTTACCCACGACTAGATGCGTACGGCTCTTCGACGTTGCTTGAACTCAGCGTCTGTACATCCTTGCAGATCAATCGCTGGCCGCAGATATCCTATTCGATCCTTCCATTATACGTCTATCCGAAACCTCAGTATCACACCACCTGAAGAACCTCAGAATCGGGATCAAAACAAACCGGATGTCTCAGAGGTCGAGCATCGAAGCGCAGATGAGGATGAAGCTGCTCTCGCAGCAAGAAATACAGATATTACAAATTCGGACTCGATAGCGAAGAACGATGAGGATTCAGAACAGCAAGATATTGAGACGACTCCGGAAGAAGGAGGTGAACCGTCAGACAATGCACCAGAGGTCAATGTCAACTCCAAGACGAAGAAAGGTGAGAATGGAGTAGCGCCTGTGCCTGAGATTCCGCAATGGTTTATGAGGCACAATGTGCGGACTGGCAGGCCCAAAAAGGCAACCTTCTACTTCCCCGATGTACTTGGCACAAGCCCAGCCGAGGGCTCCAGCAACAAGCTGGAGGTGGTTAGGAAGAACAAGACTGTAGAACAACAAACAGCAGCAACTCAGGAGGACGGACACAAGTCGGAGACGAAAAGCGCAGGAGAAGCAAAGGTCGCAAAGTACAGAATATCAGAAGAGATCATGTCCGAGCTCTTGGCAACTACTGCAATGGGACTTTCACCTCAATCACAAAAAGCGAAGGATATTTTTCCTGGTTCTAAAGCGCATGTCATCTTACATTGTGCAGCTGATAACGCACATATATTCTTGGATAAAGTGGTGATGAAGGTCGCCGATACAATGGAAGCAGATTTAATTACTATTGGACCACAGGACATTGCTCAACTAGCAGCAAATTACATTCTTGATGACCCGGATGTAAAGAGGCGGGGACTGTGGACGCTTGGCTATGACACTGGCCCATTTGTTGGACAAGCAGAGGAGTCAGGCAGTCGTAACGAGGAAGCGGAAGAAGAGGATGATGACATGGACGATGACACTCCTGGCATGGGTGGTCGGGGTAATGGTCGACCACATCTCGCTTTGGCATTCAATCTTGGGGACATGACGAGATTTATGGGAGGTAGTCAGCCTAATTCATCAGCAAGTTCAAATGGAGCTCGCTCGTTATCCGACATGTTCAATCCATTCAAATCGAATTCGAAGATCCTAAAGCATGGCAATGTCACTAAGATGTCGAACTTGCTCGAAGCATTAATCACGGCCAACCAGTCTAAGACGGGAGGGAGTAGTCCGGCACCAGAAGATAAAGAATCTTCATCGACTAAAAACACACAAAGCAGACCAACCATTATTCAATTACAAAACATCAAGGAATTGAAAACCACAGAACACGGTAATTGGATTGTGTCAGAGCTTGATAAGAAGATCAAGAAAAGACGTGATCAAGGACACAGGGTCATGCTTATGGGCAGTTCGACGTCAACACCACCTGCGTCTGGTCGCTATCGAGATTACATGGAAGGGATCATGGACGAGAATCCTCAGACCAATTTTCGCACCATCACTATAACCCCACTACCGCAACCTGCACCGACCGAAGTGCAGGCAGTCCCAAATCTTGAAGTCAGAACATGGCACAAAGTTGGATCTGATAGTGGACATCCAGATACTCTGCGCAGAGTCATGGAGATAAATTTCCGCAATGTCTTCAATATGGTCAAGAGGCTTCAGCCAGGCATGAAAGGTATAGCTGTTATGGAAGATTGTTTGACCTTTTTCAAAGAGCTCGTATTGGAAGCCAAGAAGGACGACATGGGTCATTCTCTTCTTCGAGGCCATGGTCAAGTATGGTCGGTGGACCAGGTGCACCGCCTAGTGTCTACAGCAATAGGACAAAGAGTGCTTCGATCACCAAAGCACGCGGAAAGTCATGGTGTACACACACACGACGTCCTCAGCGCGCTTAAGCTATTATTCGAGAGCGACAGAACCAAGATACATTGGAGTATCATGGCCGAAGCAAACCGAAAGGGAATAAGCGCGCCACCGAACATAAAGGCTCTACTACAGAAAGACCCAAAAACAATCATGCCGCAAGATCAACCTTTCCAGCAAGACCACGAAGCTAAGATGAAGGAGATCACGAGCACGGCCAATCGACGTGAGAAGCAACTCATGCGTGGCGTTGTAAATGCTCAAGAGATACGCGTCGGTTTTGACGACGTGCATGCAACAGATGAGACGAAAGAGGCACTCAAGACAGTGACAACGCTTGCCTTGACTCGACCTGACGCATTCAAGTATGGTGTGCTCGCCAATGATAAGATATCTGGTCTTCTATTATATGGTCCTCCTGGAACTGGAAAGACTATGCTTGCAAAGGCTGTTGCGAAACAAAGTGGCGCTACAATGCTTACAGTTAGTGGTTCAGACATCTACAACATGTTCGTCGGCGAGGGCGAGAAGAACGTTCGTGCTGTCTTCTCTCTGGCCAAAAAGCTCGCACCCACAGTGGTCTTCCTTGACGAGGGTGACGCTATCTTAGGCTCCCGTGGCGGCAGCACAGAACGAAGATCTCACCGCGAACTCATCAACGAGTTTTTAAAGGAGTGGGATGGCATGAACGAGACAACCGCCTTCATCATGGTCGCCACGAATCGACCTTTTGACCTCGATGACGCTGTGTTGCGTCGACTGCCGCGGAAAATCTTGGTCGACTTGCCATCAGAGAGAGATCGCGAAGCTATACTGAGTCTGCACCTCAAGGACGAGATTTTGGAAGAGGGTATCTCTATTGCAAAGCTAGCTGAAAGAACACCTTTATACTCTGGTTCCGATCTCAAGAACGTTGCTGTGTCTGCCGCTCTTGCCGCCGTTCGTGAAGAAAACGAAGAGGCGGAGAAGCAAGGACTGAAAGACAAGAAATATCCGGAACGCAGAGTGCTCAAACAATCGCATTTCGAGAAGGCGCTAGAAGAGATTAGTGCCAGTGTCAGTGAAGATATGGGCTCGTTGAAAGCTATCAAGCAGTTTGATGAGCGCTATGGGGATGGGAAGGGCAGGAAGAAGAAGAAGGGCTATGGCTTTGTTATTGATACTGGTGCGAAAGTTGACACACCGAAAGTCCGTGGGCCTTGATTATGAATAGCATTAGACACCTTAGCATATCATGGCGTTGCATTAGTTTTATCCTATACCGACACAGCACCTTCCGTCCTCACCAAGCCTATCTTGTGTTCTTGGCCACCTTTGTCTTACCTCACTTTCCCTCCTGTCATTCCCTGTGCTCTGAAGGCTTGCAGTCTTCTCATCATCATGCCGTAAGAGGACATACCCGCGTGCCTAAATTCTTTGCAGTACCGTACCATGCGATAACCAACATGTTCTGCATTATCCATATTTTCATCGTCATCGTTCTTGTGATAGTCGAAACCAATTCAATCCATAGTCTTGTTGGCAGATGCGACAAGCACATCGTCGCTATTGGCTAAAGTTCGAGGGCCGATGACATGGTCGTTGATGAGGAGAGAATCCTTTGAGCCTGGTATGTTGTTCGGGACTGGCGGAGGAAGAGTTATTTGTGCTGGTGGTTATCTTACGTTAATAACCGCGTCTGTGGCTTCTTGTGTAGCCATTTCTATACTGGAGTTGGCCTTTTCGGGGTTTTATAAAGTGTTGTTTTGTAATTGTGTGGCTCCGGATAGATCGTGTCTTACAGTCTCTACCAAGAGAGTCTGGTGATGCTTTTACCGGCTGATCGTGGCCGTGGCATGTTGAGCTGTCAAGCTTAGGCCTTGCACTGGTCGTATAAGAGACGACGAAGTATTGAAGGTCGGGCTTCTCCCGCATGCGGTTTTCTCAGCCACGCTCCGTCAGGCGTTGTGCTCTGTGCAATAGAAGGAGGGTCGCTATACACAGTAAAACTTCGATCGTTCGTGGCCGCAACGGAACCAAGGCTTTTATATATCGTATCATGCGATGACCAAACATGGATCTTTGGGACATATCAAGATGTTAGGACGATCCATGCGTTCCGATGCTTGCATTTGTACTTTCGAAGAGCTTGGAATCGTAACTCAAAGAAAGAAGTTGTGGAGAAAGATGCAACTGGTGGAGCAATTGACGATGTGTGTGTTGACAGGTGTGCGTGTGCGTTTGTTAATGGTCGGGATAAACTTGCTGAACGGAAAGACGTCGTCGCGAGCGTAGGCGAAAGTGACGCGGGAAGCAGCATTCATGCAGCAGAGAAGCCGGCGATGATGGTGAGGCTGAGGACGGCGAGAGCAATTTTCTTCAGGATTTGGTTTGAATGCGGCGAAGGGCTGGCATGATTCGGAGCCGAAGACTGCGCTGATAGGAGGATATTTCGTGCTTTCGAGCCATAGTACCATTAGGTATCTCACCATGACAGTCTTCGAGATGCCTTGTTTGGTCTCAAAACCAGATCTTCTACTAGTTTGCCACCCCATAAATCTGCCTTTATGCACGACTACTCAGAGCTACACCAGGAGCCGCACAGCCCGGGCTCGGGATGACTATCATGACCAGAATGTCTTCCTGTCAAAGAACTTCGTTGAAGACACCACAGGCTCGACAACAGCACTATTAAGCTGCTGCTGATCTGGTACTACTGGTACAGCATTTTTGTCCGGCACCGTCACAGGTTCGATGATAGTAGATGGCCAGCTCCTAAACACTGTAAGAAAAAAGCCCAATGCAGCTTCTCAATACATGATCTTACTCACGCATTTAGTCTTTTTCTCTTTTCCAGCTCGAGGAATGGTCGAAAAGTGTAGGCAGCAATACCGACACTGACCCCCATGAAGATGACTGCTGCGATAGGATTGGCACTCATTTTGTATACACCTTACAGTTATAGCTACAAGTGCAGTACAGACTAGAACTAGAACTTTGAAGCCTTCTGATGTCTGCCGATTTCCTTCCCCACAATCTTCCACACGTCAACGACACGACATTTCCTGCACCACGCGACTTCACCAAGCGCTTCAAAGACAACCTGCCATTCTTGCTGGGACACAGTAGGAGTACTACGATATGTCGGTAGTCATATCAAATGCTTCAATGGCGCGACCGAGGCTTTGTGGCGGATTCTGACTCTGATCAAGAGGAGCTCGATTTGGATGCCACTACAGCACAGAGCATCAGTAAGAATATCACAGAGACAAGCCAGGAAAGACCAGGAGGCGATACTGGAGAACTGGTGGACGTGATCGTGGAGACTGCGCTGCAAGATCCTCACACCAGTCTTGAAGGTGGAAGAATTGCGAACGAAAGATCTGGTAATCGAATACAGGAAGATGTGGTACAAGCGCAGGATGATAGAGGGTCACTTCGTCAAGATGGAGAGCATACCTTGGAGAGTCCGATAGCAGTACAGAGGTCGACAATACATGAAGATGGAGGATGCTTGACTGGTGGCAAAGACAATCAACACGTTATAAGTGACGAGGAAGAGGATGAATTGCAACTACCTGGACATTCTACAATTTCACCCCGAGATACTGGTCATGCTCGCAAACCTGCTCCGAGTCCTGTCAACTCTCCCTCGTACGATTTGTATGATGTGCCCTCATCACCTCTTAGCGATGCACCATCCGGTTTCAGTATGGCAGAACCAGTCACAACCCTGGCTCCAGCTCGATTGATACACCCGACTATTGATAGACCTATTCAGCAGGACACAATTGTACATGATCTGCCTGGGCACGCATCCCTTCCACGCGCAGAAGAAACCCATACCAGTGTCGCAGGCAGGATTTTTAGGCAGCGTAACCCTATCCAACTTCACCCTTATCTATTGGAGCAAGAGCAATACAAGCAATCTCTAAAGGCAAGAGGTGTCAAGCCAGTCGCGATTGCTAATAGTCAAAGCCAGCATCACCAAGAAAGTCAAGGGCAGGAAGACAGTCAATTTCAAGACGCTCAAGATGAAGAAGAAAGTCAAAGCCAGCCAATTCCAGGTCTATCTCCATTTCGGCTGGATGACGAAGAAGTTGCAGCACTTGACCGAACACGACCGCAACCACGTCTTGACTATGACTCCGATGAACTGCCGGATATATCTAACGTGATCAATGGCTTGACAGTGTTGACTGAACGACGAGGCAATAAGAGGCGGAAGGTGCTGAAAACATATTCTCGTAACGTAGGACCAGCCACATATCCACAGCCGCAAATTTCAGCGGCAGAGAAACCACGAAGTACTGGTGTTCAATCTGTCGTGGGTGACGATGTTTATGATGTGCCTGGATCACCACCTTTGTTGGAGAGTACGGAAGTCGTACAGCGCAAAAGGTTCAGGCGGAAGAAGTTCAAACTACCAAGAGGTGTTGCCACAACGCAGCTACCGACCCCACCCAACACGTCGTCGCAAACGCCAAACGCGCTAAAGAATATTATGTCGCTGTTTCCAGAACTTAGTGATTCAGATAGTGATGAGGAGCCACACCGACGACAGTCATACGCACGACGTGCTTCCTCTAGTATTGCCCAAGAGGATGAACCTCTCGCAATTCCAGTAGATGACTTGAGCGAAACAAGCGCCAGCGAGACCGAGGTCTTGAAGAAGGTTTCGAATAGACTGAAAGGAGTTTTGCCAGCATCTTGGTTGCGCCTCGATCAACATGCTCAACAGCCTGTTAGACGTCGTGAATCGACAGCTGAGTCCCCAGCTCGGACACAACAGCATCGTGGTGTTGCTCAAAGACCTCAGCAATCGCGATCCAGCACGGCTCGCCTCACAACGCCAGCACTAACCATTGTTCACGAAATATCTGATGACTCGGACGCTGGACCAAGCAAGTCGTCAGCAACATCCCAACCATCCTTGCGTAATGCTTTCGACGTCTTACACCGTACATCCAGCCGCGTCAATACTTGTACACAGGATATTGAAGAGGAAGATTTTGTGGATGCGATGTTACCAGCTGCGACTCGAAATCGAACGAAAGGAACTGGACGCAAGCGGCAGACAAAACTCACGGACGTAGTCGACAGGACATCGTTGAGCACGAGCAGCAGGAATTCAGCATCAAACGGTGGAAAGCAACCACACCGCACAGGAGGGACGCGACTTCCTCGTTGTCAAATTTCACGCCTGAGCATTCTAGACTCCAAGTCACTCCCACCACGGAACAATCAGCCCGACTTCTTGAAGGTGGCTACTCGTCAGGCACGTTCGGGGCAGGCTAAAGCAAGGCATAGTCCTGGGAACAAGATTATTCAGATGCAGGACAAACGCAATGACGCTGAAGCGAAAGAGGCTCTCATTGATTGGAGAAGAGGTCGTATTCGTCCCAGAGATACAGCTTTAATGCCCAGCGCGCAACGCGTAAGTCGACCGCCGTCGGTGCCAGAGCGGAGTCACCAGCAAACACGATTGCCATCACCTGTTCGTAAGAGAGTGTCTACGCTCCAGGAGTTGCTGAGTAAACCACAGCCTCGATCACTAGGGACGAGCTCAGCCAGGGTGCGCCAGTCTAGGCTCGACATGGATACTACATCACACCTATCGGATGGTGTCGAGAAGAGCTCAGAAAAAGTGCTGCGGCGTCCCAATAGGGGTGAGCGACATCGTCAGGGCGGCGGAACCGCTATGCCAGGGCAACTGGAGGAGGTGCGAGCAGAAAGGATACTGCCCACATATAGATCAGGTTTCGATAATAACCTTCGCGCAATGAGGAGATCGGCTCACATTGATCAAACTAAGCAACAAGCACCATCAAATATTGTACTGGAAAGATATCTCGAGGATACCACTATACCAATGGTGCCTGAGCAGAACAACGAGGAAGATAAGAACGTCCAACCACAAGCTTTGCCAATAAGGAGACGACCGCGCAAGCGAACACCACAGCGTCTACATTTTGACGAGGCCGACATTGACGTCGTCAATAGTGCCTCCATGGCGCTCACACCGTCTCACGATACTGCCTCACGCCAGGCTTCTTCCCGCACGATTGAAGGACTTGGACCTTTCGGGACATACTACACACCGGATTTTGATGTCAAACCATTACCTATAGGCACATGTTTTGCTTCCTCTACATTTATTGGTAGTGGTGAGTTCGAGAAGGCATTGGCAGTGAACAGCCGAGATATGGATTTGCCGAGCCTTCAGAGGACAACTATAAATATCGGTCAGAAGGTGCTGCAGCTAAGTTCTTGGACCGAGGAGGCTTCAACTCAACTTTCGGAACTGTTCGCGTATTGTATACAGCGGCATCATAACCATAATCCATCTGCTGGCGTTACTAGTAGTGCTCAAGCATCACAGTGCACAAGGAAGCTCGTCTACCACATCTCAACGACACTCTACTTCCTTGATTCTATCGATCGAAGCTCATTTCTGAGTAGTCTTGCAACAAAAGTAGAACACTTGATACAGGAACTTGAGGCGTCTACTTCGACATCAACGTCCTTGAGTTCAGATACTGTAGAACTCGACTTGCTAAAATATATGGCAGTGCTCGTTGGTCAAGGATACCTGCTTTGCGACAGTCACATTGTATCTCCAGAATTGAAGTCGAAATTTGCTCAACTTCTTCAAAGGACTGTCGTCGGGTCGGCTCGACGTTTGTTCAGAAATGGCTTGGTTCAGATCTGGGCACTACATCAACGTGCAACATCCTCAAGCTTTGTAGATGCCGGGATCGGCAGTGACGAGCATGAGGCTGAGAGTATTGTCATCTATCATCACCTTCTATCGAGGCTGGCTCTTCCCGGGCTTAGCTTTACCGATCTCATCAATACTGGTTTAGCACAACGATCATTAATTACCTGCACAAAAGTCTCGATGTTCGACCGCACCTGGCACGACCTCTTCGCCATTCTACCTCTCCTAAGCTTGGATGAGTCGGGTATCTTGGTGCGGTCGAGTCGTGCTACTGGTGATCTCGGTACTCTTGATGCAGTCAAGGAGATTCTCAGCGCGGTCTTCGAGCTGTATCGTACGCACATATTTGAACTCTCTCGACCCATCAACCCCTACATTCGAGCAACCCTGCACAGGTGTTTGCAGCTAGTACGGAACTGGAATTGGTGTCGGTGTGAGGCAGCACTAAGCACTATCTTCGACTTCTTCGCTCGCGATGGATTTGCACTGCTCAAGAACGAGGAAGGAACAAACAGTCCGCACTTCCTCAAGGAATTGGACAAAGGTGTTATGCCCGCCATGGAAGCAGGCGACCGTTCCTTCGACATCTTCCTGAAAGCACTGTACGTTGGCTTACACAACCTGAGATCAGCATTGCCCGACAAGAAGATTCGCAATATTGCTTGGCGTTTCATACCAAACCATGGTCGTCAGCACGAGAATGACAGTACGCTCAAGCCAGCTGACTTACAAGCTTTACGGAATACCCACGATCTACTCTGCGTACTATATGCAGCATCACCTACCGGCTTCCGTCCAAATCTTGATCTCCTACGTAATTTAGCAAATTTCACCAATTCTCACTCCGAGATCTGTAAAGTCAACATATGTAGCTGGGCTAATCTTGTGCGTTATCAGTTGTCGACAACGGAGGGTACAGCCAGCCTCACACCATTTGTTGCCTGGTATAACGACATGATCATCAAGCTAGTGCAACAGCATCGTCAGGCACGACTGGAAGCACAGGCACAATTGGAGGCTAGTAGCGTGAATGGGGCGCAATTGGGCAAGATCTTCGTCGAGTCAATCATTGCATCTAATCAAAGGCAAATTGGTGGTATTCTTGTGATGGCATTGGTTGCGCTAGGCGATGTTGTTCAGCATACCAATGATGATAGCTCTGCAATTGCACTATTTGAACAGGTCGCCCTGACTGAAGTGCTCGCCCTATACGGCAGCGAGGACACAAGAATTACTAATGTACTCACCACAACGTTGGAGGCATATCAAGCAGCATATCAGCGTATACGACATCCGAACACCCAAACAGCCAGGCCGCTCACACCACAACAAAGCGAAGATAGTCAGGACTTCGGAGACTTTCCAGATATGGATGACATTGAAGACATCACCATCACTGGCGAGGTTCAGCATCAAGCATTCGACCCGGCTCTGACAGATCCTGTGCAGCAACTACTCTCGAACTGCTTTGGCACGGAGTCAGGTGTTGACGACAATTTACTCACAGAAGTTGTAGATGTGTGGGTTGAGGCTTGCAATCTGCTCGTCTTCAAACACCAACGCAGCTGGAGTTACTTTCTGAATCCGCAAAGCTCCGGCTCCTGGAACCAATTAAGAGATACAGATTCAAAGCGAAAATACTTTTCCTACTACATTACCACGATCCTGGACATTGCGCCGAATGTTATCGAACTTAGTAGTAATGTAATCATCTCTGCTTGGCTAGTTTCTTTGGTCGAAAGAGAGTCGACTTTGAAGTATCAGCACCGCTTGACTGCTGCATTGCTGAATGCTTGCCCGAATCATCCGCTGCTTTCGAACTTGCCATTTGTGAAAGACACAGCTTCTAGCAGGTACGAAATTACCTTAACCGAACTGAGTCAAAGACGAGTAGCAGTACTTTCATCGGTCTTTTCCAGTATGAGAACGTGTCTAGAGTCCTCGTTCATCACAAGCACAAGCAATACACAGCAACTTCGTCACGAATACCAAGATTTACTCCAGCAGCTTATGACCGCAATGAAGAAGAATTACCAAGAAATTCAGCAAGGCTCAAGTACACGAGGATCTTACGTCGACTTCGTCCAGAGAGTCATAGAAGAGCTGCAGCAATACACAAGTGACATCTGCCCCGTCGACAGGTTCTTCACTGACTCCGCAGCCTTTCCTCTACCTGCATCAGATCCTACGTATGTTGTTGGACGTCTAAAGAGCTATGGTTTGAAGGCAGATGATCTAGGAGAACAAAAAAAGCTGGCAATATTCTTCCAGGCAGTGTGCGAACGCGCCGCTGTGGATAATCAGCAAGTCTACCTAACCGAACAGCTTGTAAAGTCTGTCAAAGGCTGTCGAGAGGGCGGAGCAGCTCCAAGGTCGACACTGCGATCGCTATTATTTACTGGCATTCTGCCAGCATATATCGAGGTGGCCTTCAGTTCTGATTGTGGCTGGATCCTTGTAATACCAATTCTTGAGGCTTTGACACGTATGCTCGAGGAGTTACTTTTCCGCTTTAGCTTAAGTGATGAAGCTGGACGTAATGCAGTGATCGGTATGGTTACAGACGTCGCAACATCGATATGCACAGCCTTCAGGGTGCTTGTGGGCGAACCCGGACGACTGCACAAACCCTGCTTTTTAGTAACGCTGTCGGTCACTTACAATAGTATCGAAGCCCTAGCTTCGATCGTTGATTACGTAAATCGATATTCGTATTCAGCTGTCACTGCTGTCGAAAGTGTAGTCCACCTTCAACGATTTGGGCGAGACATCCTTGGGCGTATTGAACGCGAAGACTATGGTATTGATTTTAACAACGACAATCAAATTCTTGTGGAACAATCATCTATAGCCTCCAATGTGAAGTTCGGCGACGTCAAATCGTTCTGTAGGCAAGAATTGAACAAGTCACTCACAACCAACTGGAGCAAGCAGGATGGGAAGTACTTCGCGTTTCGTGGTAACAGCAGAAGAGCGGTCAATTTGGAGGTTGGAGATTATGGAGAAGAAAGCCAGGGAGCAGTTGCATCAATTAGAAAGTGCCTGAAAACTATGGAGAATCTGCCTAGCTTCGGACAACCAAGACACTGGAAGAGGTTGGAGGTCAGATTGAAAGACCCGGACTTGATAGTATAGGCCTGGGCATGATTTTACACTGCATAGCGTGGCGTTTGGGTCGTCGTCTTCCTTCTTAGCATTCTATAGATAGCCTTTGTCATAAGACGAGGCCAAGATCGCGTCTAAATCAAGAAATAAATATGTATGTATGCTTACGTCACCTTGTAACACGGGCCAACAATCTGAAACATTTCTCCTCTGCGCCTTTCTTTGTTTTCCTTTCCTTCACACACCTATACATCCACAACACTCAGTAAATCAATCAGCATGTCTTCACGCACCTCAACCAATGACGACGATGTTGTAGGCGAAGACACCAGCGAGGTATGTGCATGCAGATTTCATTGTTTGGATTGAAACATGGAGGGCACTTTTCAAGAGAGTCTTTGCGCAGACTGCTATATGGCGATCGCCCAAAGGCCTGCTTGAGGATCGATACACTGCCTAGTTCATCTAGGGTCTTCGTCTTGCCCAAAACTCACCTTCCACCGGTACACCTTGACAGACCTTTTTGACTAATGGCCATGGTATAGGTCACCAAGCTCTTCAGCGATCGTTTGACGGCTTATCGCGGCGCATGCGATTATCTTGTCGACTATGTCAAAACGACCGAGAAGATGCAGCACAACCATGCAAAGGAATATGAGAAGGTTTTGAAGGTGAGTCTGACTGTGGCAAGGACGAGACAAGCAGATGAGCTCTAGCTGATATAATACTGTAGACTGTGAAAAACCCCTTGAAAGAAGGAAGCCACTTCACTCAGAACATCGGTGGTGTGGCTGGAATGTTCGACAACATCCGCACAAACACTCAAGGCATCTCCGACGTCCACGCTCAAACCTCCAAGACGCTCGCCAATTCAGTCCTTCCCATCTTCACCAACCTCGACGCCGAGATCAAGTCCAAGCAAAAGGAGCTCAAGAAAGGTGTGAGCAAAGGTGCCAAACTCGTAGACAAGACCCGCAAAGACACAATGAAGCACGTCGAGCTCCTCGGCCAGCAAACCGCGGCTTA
>Ga0160428_1000555_pt1 | contig 39694 bp, 30 predicted proteins | sample SolpanmetagenomM_FD_108198 | JGI IMG/M metagenome (GOLD analysis project Ga0160428, IMG submission 108198) | Solar panel surface microbial communities from Lawrence Berkeley National Laboratory, California, USA - M | ecosystem: Engineered > Built environment > Solar panel > Unclassified ... | reverse complement strand
TTGGGAGAAAATCCTGCAATCGACTGGGACGCGGAGTTGTGTTCGGATTGTGCCGACGAGGGGCACGGATTTCAATCATTTGAGAGATGGATGGGTCAGGGGTATAACACAGCGGACGCAGGAGTTGAGCAGGAGCGGCGCGCCGACGGCCAGGGAGTATGAAGATGAAAGTTTTGGAGAGGCGATGAAGGCGTTTCAGGCGTTGTTGAGTGGAAGGGGGAAGGCGCCCAAGGGGTCGACGATCTTGTTGACGAGGGATGAGAGTGGGCGGTTGGGCGTTGTGTATGATCATGCGGGGGTGAAGGAGGTGTTGGGTGGGCTTGAGGATGAGAGGGTTGCGAGACAGGTGTGGCTTGGGTATCTTGGAGGGAAGAATGTTAGTAGTGAGGGAGCGAGGAAGAGTGTTGTTGAGGGGGTTGGTGAGCTGGTCGCGAGACCGATGGGAACGGTGGGTGTGGGTGCTGCTGCGATATGATGCTGTGATGAGAGATGTGAGATAGGTTGCGGATGTGTCTGGATGTAGACGCTCAGGTCAGACTTATGTCCTATTGATGTCGTGTCAAGCACCTTTGCGACAATTTCATATCATGTTCAATCCGTGCACATTTGTGCCAACCTAATCTTCCTAGTTACGCCGTTGACCAGAGACGACTCGCATCGCCCGGATTGCTGGACCTTTTCGCGAACAACATCAAACTGTCGGCCATCTCAAGCAGCCTCAATCTCAATCAACGACATAGCTCTAATCGGCAACTCAAACCCATCCAACGTCACACTCCTCGCACCGTGCAGCGGCTGCCACCATGCCCAACCCCAAACTCCCCAGTTGCCCCTCAACGCCACAGTTGTCGGCGGCTCAAGCAGCGCAAGCTCACTCGCTTGTTTCAGCGTCGCCAGTTGTGCTTCCGTTGGATTATGAGGCGATCCCATTGCCAGCCACGTAGTATACGTATTCCCATGGTCGTTGTCGAGGCGATAGTGCGAGACCTTGACCTTTTGTGCTCGCGGATGTGCGATGGTTGCTGGGAGATTGTCGACGTTGACGGAGATGGAAGGAGAGGTTAGGTTGACGTTGTTGTCGTGGTAGTTCCAGATGAAGACTCTTAGAACAGGTGATTCTGAAGACGGAGTAGGAGTAGTGCTACTACTGCTACTGCTAGTATTCTTCTTCGCAACGTCGGTGTCTCGAGTGCCCAATGCGGCTAGTACGCCAACACTGCTGTCGCCTCTTACGCCGTCGACAAGAATGTCGTCGAGTGCCACCTTGCCATCACTCACGGCCTGCACCCGCGTGCCGGCAATCCGCGCCAGCATCTTGTGCGCACTCATAACAGGGCGATTCACACCACCATACGCAAGCACTCTGAAGCCATCGAACCAGTCGCCATAAGCCCCCTCGTACTCAAACGCCCACGTCAACATGCCTTCCAAATTGACCTTGTGCCTTGCCGCCAGATCCATAGCCCGCGTGAAGGACTCGGCAATGTAAGCTCCGTACAGCAGATTCACGCGATATTGCTGGTATTGCGGGGTGATGCAGCCAGCACAACCATCTGGATCCAACTCGCTGAGTATGATCGGCGTGTTCTGGAATGGAGGTGTGGAAGCAACGACGGCGAAGGCGTTGTCGAGCTGGGAAAGTTGGACGGAGATGTTCATTTGCGTGTAGCTGTCTGTGGCGCTTAGAGTTGAAGTGCTGCTTGGGAGGGCGGAGATGGTCGTTGTGGTGATTATGGTGTTGCTGGCTGCGTAGATCAAGAGAGGGACGCCTTGGGCGTGGGAAGATAAGAAGTCGACTTGTTGCCCGGTTTTTGCCGGTGGCGTAGTTAGTGCCGTTGATAGCATGGGTGAGATAGTTGGACAGGTAGTTCCCATCTGCACCGCCAGCTATCTCGAGCCCTCCAACACGAGCTGTGGGGAGAGCGCGTAGAACGGCGTCTATGGCGTAGTCGTTGAGTTTCAGGAAGTCAGCCATCGTGCCATTCCAATCTATATGTACGTCAGCTTTATAGTACTGTATGGCTGCTTCGCGATCGTGGACACTCACACCCAATATTCGGCTCATTCCACGTCTCCCAATACCACGAATTGACCTCGGCGGCACCATATCTCGCAACGCAATGAGTAACCCATTGATACACCAGCTCAGCATACTTCTCATAAGTCTTGGGCACATGAGTCCAGCCCGTAAAGATGACATTATACGAATTCGACGGGTTGAAATTGAAGAAATACGGATCGGGAATCGTGGCCATCGCTTCAGGCATAAACCCGGTCTGCGCATATGGCTTGACGTTTTTGGCGAGATACGTGTCGAAGATGCGGTCGACGATGGTCCAATTGTAGATTGCATTACCGGCTGAGTCTTCGGTGTACGCGTTGGTGCTGCCGAATTTGATGGCGGGATAGCCTGGACCGGTGGTGAGGAGGTTATGAGTCCTGGTGTTTCGATATCGTCAGCTGCTGCGAAATAAAGTAGACTGGATTTCATTACCTGAAATAGCTTTGGGTAGAGCTGAGGTTGCCTATGTCTGCCAGCAGCTCTTGCCCGTGCGGAAAGTAAGCATAATTAGGCTCGTCACAGCCGAAGAACTGGTTCAGTGGCTTCAAAGGACCTTCGGTTACACTGGCATCGACGGAGGTGGTCACTTTTCGAGTTGCGGCTGGGACTAGCAGTGGTGTGAGGAGTGCTACCAGCTTTGTAGCTGTGGTGTATGACAATCTCATTTGAGCTCGAATAGTTTGGACGAAGGATATAGGAAGGGACGTAAAAACAGTGAGTGGTGGCCGTCATCATTCTTCTTATACAGCGTCAAGGTGCGGGGTCACAATGTGGTTTTCAAGTGTACAGTACCAGGTAGCGGCATGTCTATAGCATAAAGTGCATGGCTAGATCTGCGGCCAAGAATGCCCAAAAAGTAATGTCCAAGCAAGCGGGGTCGAACAGCATCAGACTGGACTGAGCCTACCGTGAAGGACTTACCCGAGTCCAATACTGCGCGGTAACGTAGCGTAGCTTATATTACATCTCTTGATGTTAGTTGCGATCTGAAGCTCGGGGTGACGTTGCACCGAGCTAGATTCTTTTTGCACCGAGCAGGCGTCTTCAACGTGAAGTGCGTAGGGTTGCCTCCAAACTCATTACAGTCATGGGACTTCTTTGCAGATTTCAGATGTAGAAGAAAAGGGTGCGGGCTCCTCGTTATCGAAAGTTATACATGTCTTTGATCATAGGTGAATGGTGCAGGTAAGTACTCTTTTTCACGCCAAAGTGTTGAGGAGCTACGACTACGCAGCTGACGAAAGCCAGCCTGGGGCTCGAAGGCAATGACTGCTGTTGATGGTAATCTTGTTCACCATAGTTCGTAGTAGAAAGATATCAGAGCAGAAGTACTGAGGTCAATAACACAGGCCGAAACATGTGGGATAACCGAAGACATAGCCGACCGCCGAGCACCGAGAAGTATAGCATGAAAATAGTGTGACTATTCTGTTTCGACTCATCGGCCACATCATTGTGTGACATTGGTAAAGCAAGAAATCCGTCTCATTATTAGTAACACCTCTGTATTTGCTTAGGAAAGGGTACTCCCCGTGAGAAGTGCCAAAGAGTCAGAAGTAAGTTTAGGTCGACATGATATCGGCTGATCTTTAAGGAAGACCTTTGAGATACTACTAGGGTGCGAGGTCTAGACTGTCGAAGCAGTAGTGTGAAGAGAGCTGATGAAGCTTAGGTGTTACACTATTATCGACTAGCACAACAGGATCTTATGAATAGGCCTCTAGGATCTAGCTTGATAGAGAAGCATAATAGGCTATGTGAGGACTGTCAACTAGATTTAAGCACTTAGTAAAGATTCGCCAGATATCCAGATCCTAAGACTTGGGGTACCTTTTTTTAAGCGACCCCCGAAGGCAGGTCGAAGAGCACTTCGTAAATAATGTACGCCGAATATGCAGGTCGCCACTCGATTTGAGTCACCAAAACGCTGCGCCACGCAGTTAGTCATCTTGTTTGCCACTTAAGTTTTGATACAAGAATCCTGCCTGACCGTGATCTGATTGTCTCTCCGTCTCTTTGTGACGTTGAGGAACGATATTAACATAATGCGCGGAGACAGCAGTAGACTGATCGCAGCTATGTCATCGCCGAGCTCGAATGGCACAACTTACGACGACCTTCCTGGCACGATCCTGGAATCCTTTCTACCCGGTTTCGGTTTCATTCGTCGTCTGCTCCTCACTACTCTTGGCTTCGATGTGACTTTCCTCGTTTCAGGATGTCTCGTCTTAATTGGAGTGTTCAGTGGAAGCAAGTATCTCTACCGCGCCCTATCACAGTTCGCAGACAATTATCTCATGTCTAGTGTGCACATCGAGCCAAACAGTGAGATATATACCCAGGTCATGAGCTGGATCTCTGCCAATGTCGTTACGGAGCGCTCTCGCAATCTAACAGCAAAGATGAATACTACGGAGTCCGAATTGCTTACGACAGTGATACCAGCACAGCTGCTTCAACAAGACAATGGCCAACCTTTCGACTTCGGCTTGCTCAGAAAGCAGGAACCGGTGATGTATGCGCCTCACTACGGAGACCACGGGTTCTGGCACGCTGGTCGGTATTTTAGGCTACATCGCGAGAAACGTGATGTCTCCATTATCAGTTGGAATAGCTCTGGAGGCAATGAGACAGTGGAGACGATGGCCATCAAGACCTTTGGGTTCTCTCCACGCCCAATACAGGAGCTTCTGAACACTTGCAAACGACAAGATGAGGATCGAAGTCGTACACTGACCAGCGTGCTAAGGCCACACCGACGTGGTGATATGTGGACTCATAGTTCATCCCGACCTTCACGACCTCTCGATACAGTCTATCTAGAGGCTGAGCAGAAGGCACGTCTCCTTCAGGACGCAACCGAATTCCTACATCCACTTTCACGTCGCTTCTATGCGTGCCGCGGTATCCCATACAGAAGAGGCTATCTGCTTTATGGTGAACCGGGAACTGGTAAAACAACAATTTCGATGACATTGGCTGGATATTTCGGACTGAGCCTGTGTGTGCTGAGTTTGGTGGAAAGTTCAATGACCGATGAGCGCCTGGGGGCTTTGTTTGCACAACTACCAAGACACTGTATCGTTCTGCTGGAAGATATTGATGCAGCCGGTCTGGAAGCGCGTGAGGAAGTTGCCAAGCAGGCGAAAGCATTGAAAGATAAGGAAGACCAGACACAGCCCGCTCAAGAGCCTGCACCAATGCCTGCGGTGCGCAAATCAAATCGTCGTGGACGTAACGCTGATGGTTCTACGTCTGATCAGACTGGCATTACCCTGTCAGGTCTACTCAATGCACTAGATGGTGTTGCCTCGCAAGAAGGCCGCATACTCATTATGACGACGAACGACCCCGAAGCGCTCGACAAAGCTCTGGTAAGACCTGGCCGCATCGATATGCAAGTTTACTTTGGACATCTCAGCAAGGTCAATGGCAGAGCCATGTTTCTAAGGATGTATCAAGATGATGAAGCTATCGCAGCAAAATTAAGGTCACATGAAGCGTTTGTTAAGAATGCCACAAAGGCTTTTTCGAGTGGCACATTACAAGTCAATGGTGTTAAAGAAAACACTGATGAAAAACAACAACACAAAATAGAGCTTCTTGCTGAGCAATTCGCGGACATGCTTCCCGAGACTACGTTTACACCTGCTGAAGTACAAGGCTATCTGCTTACTAGACGCAAGAGTCCAGAGAAGGCTATAGCTGAGTTCGAGGCTTGGAGGGATGTGATGATGAAGGCGAAGGAGAGAGGCACAAATATTATTGCAACAGAAGCAGTGGAGAATGCGACGACCTGAAACGAAGATTATGCCGTACAGAAGTAGAGATGAAAGATTATGCCATACAGAAGTAGAGATGAGAACAGGCTAGCCAGGGAACGATGTGAGGCATGAAAGATACGCGGATGAGATATGAAGCACTATTACGAATTATTTAATGAAAAGCGAAAGATGAAATCTTGTACAAAAGCCACTAACAAATTGAACATCATGCAGCAACCTTCTTTATCAAAGGACTATAAATCACACGCTATATCTTTCCTGCTGTGAGTCAATGAGACTTTGTAGTGGCGAATGCATACACTCAATTGTGGCGCATTTAGAGTTGATCGTGCAAGCGCTCGTGCTTCCCTGACAACGGTTTCAACGGTGATATTGTGCTGATCTATTTACAGTTCTTCGTCATCATCTCATTCTTTCCTAAATCAAGTTTCCTCTCTTCTGCCCGAGCTGAGACACCGTGACTGGATGCTTCTCCATTAATTGTGTGTACTTGGGTCCCGAGTCTGGTGCTTCACGAGTTCGTGTTTCTTACAAAGATACCCTCTAGGATAACGTTAGCATCATCTAGCACAGAAAGACGTCCAACAACAAGCCTTTGAGCCACGATCTCGCGCATTCACATCCAAGATGTCAATCAATCACGTTCCATTCATTCGTACAACCGTCTCTCTGGCATTGCTCCTCCCACACCGTGCCGTCGCCGCACCCTCACCAGCAACCATAACATACGCACCAGGCACTCACTCCATAAACCCCGACACGCTAAACCAACCCGGCTTCTTCGTCCTCTTCGCCCTCATCGGCGCCGGCATGGTCATTGCCTCCGTCTGGTTTTTCTTCTGGGCCAAAAACGGCGGTTTCGTCTGGCGCGAAGGAGATTGGGACGATTACAAAAGCACCGTCTTGCGCCGAAAAGGACCCGACGGCCGCACCTTGACAAACGCAACCAAGAGTACCAAGCTAGGCGGCAGAAGCGTCAAAGGCGGCAACAGTATCTGGGGAAAGAGCAAATGGGGCCAAACTGAGAAAGGCGGAGGCCGAGCATGGGATGAGGAGGATGCGTTGACAGAAGCTACAGGCTGGGAAGGCGAGTACAGAGATGAGAAAGCGCAGAAAGAGCACAAAAGTCGTAAAAGTGGTCGAGGCAAAGGACGAGGACGAATGGACGAAGAACTCCTCGCCTACCGCGCGGAACAACCTGCACGAGTAGGCGGTCTCAACAGCGCTCCTGAGGGCAATGGAAGCCACTACGCCTACTCATCCACCGGCCACACCAATCACAATCATAACCCAGCCACCAAAATCCCAACACAACAACAACAACAACCGAAGCGCAAATCCTTCCTGACCAAACAACGCGAAGCCAAAGCCTTCAAACGAGCCGAAAAGCGCGCAAAAGAAGACATCGCCCGTGCTCGAAAAGACCGAGAAGAATACATCTACAACTCCAAAGCCAGCAAAGCCACAAAAACTCGTACTACTCAAACTCACAATGGACCACCAGCACCACCACCCCATCGTACCCGTCGCAACTCAGCAGAAACAGTAGCCACGTCCACTGTCTTCAGCGCATCAGAAGTCTCCAGTATCAATGATAAGAAGAAGGATGTAGCATCTTCTTCTTCTTACTACGACGCTTATCGTCCTGCACCTCCAGATCGTCGTATTCGCGAGCAATCACGTACCCCAGGGGATCGTGAATATCGGCAGAGAAGCAGCAGCCGTACAAGAGAACGTCCATCAGGCGGCCGACAAAGAGAAGACTCACGAAGTCGCTCACACTCTCGCACCCGTACCAGTGATCACGGAGGAAGCCGCCAATCCTCGCCACGCAAAACACGCAGCAGATTCCCACCGAGCAGCTACAACGGCAGTGACATCTCTGGCGTCAGTGGAGATGGAGGAGAGAGACATGCGGCGACAACAACAATGCCGAGGTTTGCACATCCACAGGTTCCTGATTTGAGGGCGACTGCTGGTGGCTATGGGTCTCCGACTACGACGGGCAGAAGAGCCGGTGGGTATGCGAATAGGTTCAGGGATAGCTTGAGTGACAGCTCAGATGAGGATGATGGTGATTTGGGTGGGATGAGAGGGGGATATGGTGGTGGGGGAAGGAAGTGGTAGAGGAGGAAGTGGAGCGGAGGAAGTGGTAGTAGTGGGAGTGGTAGGGTAGATCGAGGAATTGGTAGTGGTAATCATGGAGCGGTAGAGATGTATAAGCGGATGAATGTTGGATCGAGTTGGAAGAGATATCCGAGGCTTCTTTGACGAAGGAATGATCATTGTAGGTAATACACGAATATTTTGTGGTAGATGCTGCTTGAGGCGTCTCCGAATTGAATACCTATTGCATAACTATGTTTCGCAAACTGCGCCACGTTTTTTGCAAACGAAGTCTTCCGTATCTGATCGAAGTAATGGCATGGGTGGAGTGGGTAGTTTCGTAGCAAATTAGCTAAAATGAGCTCAGGCGATTGTCTTCTATACCTACCTCATGCTTACTTCGTGATTCGATCTTAGTTCCACCCCACTTGCTCACATCATCTACAACAACGCCCTAACCTCACCAGCCACATTGACAATCCTAGGCTCCTTCGACGTCTTCTCAACTCTACTACAGACATCCCTCACCCTCGCAGTCTCAACTCCACTTTTCAATTCCTGCACACTCAAGAGCGTGCCCAACGCAATCAACCCTCTATACAACACCTCCGAATCAACGACCTGCGAACTTCCAAGCACCTTGATGACATCCGCCACAAGCCCAGGAGCATCATGTGCGCCCTCGGTACCTTCACGAGATAGCAGAACGGAGTAGTTGATGGCGACTGTCATAGCGGCGGAGAGGACATTGCGGTTGTTCATGAATGCGGTTATGGCTCTTGATGTTGCAGCGATGATATCGCTCAGGTGACTTCGGGCATAGGCTCTGCCTGTAGCATGCTTGAAGATGTTGGCATAGAATCTGAGTGCGAGCATGGCAGTGGGTGCGTGTGTGGGAGTATCGTGTGCAGATAGTGCTGAGGCTGTTGCAAAGATGTCGATCGGATCGTGGCTAGTCACTACAGATGGAGAGACAGCAGCGAGAAGGCGGTAGAGATCGAGCCCTGGTATTTTATCCGAGTGCGGCCATTGTGTGGAGATGTGGACGGCAATGTCGACAAGAGCGTCGAAATTCTCTGTGCTTTGTGACGATGCACTCGGTGCGAGACTCTTTTCTAACATTTTGATCGACGATGAAAGTTCTGCAATGTTTTGTGGATTTAGTGAGCTTCCCTTCTGACCAGAAGAGACTAGCTGTTTATTCAGCTCCTCAATCTTCTTGGTCATGGGAGCAAAGGTTGCAGATACAATGCTGAGATACTCTTTTTGAGGTATGGCTTTCGGTCGTGCAGCAGGCTCAGCAGGTCCTTCACCTGGTCTGTACCTTCTCTCTGATCCATATGGATCTTGCGCCGCTGTTTGAGGCTGCTGCGCACCGCTCTGACCAAGAGATACACCCTGTGTATTCGTCGTGATAAATTGGGCAACTTGATCCAGGTAAGAGAGTGGTAGCTCGTTGTCCTCGATGAATTTTCGAGCGGCCTCCCAAGGGTTTTGCGAGACATTGTATGGCAGCTTCAGAGGCGGAGCACCTTCTGTAATATCCACATCAAAGACATAGTCGTACTGCTTGCCCATATATTCTTGCTTGGCTTGACTTCCTGCTGCGTCCACTACAGTGCCCACGTTCACCCACTGTGATGCTGCGGATGACCATTGATGTGCAGTCACTGAGCCATTGTGCTCCCGTATCATCTGCACTTGTCCTTCTTTTGTGCCAGATTTCTGTGTCAGAAACTCTGGGCCAGGTAGTTGTTCCTTGTTGATTTCGCCCATTGCTTGTTGCGGTATTGATGATGCCTTGATTGACTCTTCAAATGCTTTTATCGTCTGAGCATCTGCATGACGCTCTTCTGATTTGCTGAATACCCTCACTATCTTGTCGCTCGCTCCAGTAACAATATCGCCAGTCTCAGCATTTGCCGCCACGCTCCATATAGATATTGCTGGATGCGTGATTGTCTGAATACAATCCGTGGCCCGCCACACTCTTACCGTCCTGTCTTCGGAAGAGCTCAATAGCTCGCCATTCGGCAATGCTGCGAGCGAGTAAATGAAGTTCTCATGTCCATGTAATTGTGCAATTTCGGCGCCTTCCAGCGTCCACAGCCGAATGATGCCATCATTTCCAGCAGATGCGAATTGTGCCGGCGCTGATGATGCGGGGAGTCGACAAAGTGCTCTGACAACATCATCGCCTCCTTTGAACTTCTTCACCAGGTTGCCGTTTCTTCTGAAGATGCGGATGGACTTGTCTGCACAAGCTGTGATCACTGTGTCTTGATCATATGCCAATACAGCCCAAACGCTTGCCTCGTGTCCCTCCAGTGTTGCCACAGGCTCACCCTTCTCAACATCCCAAATCATAGCACTGGCATCCCAGCTGCCACTCACTAGCCATGGCTTTTTTGTATCAGATCCCACATCCAGTGCACAAACATTTCCCTGATGTCCAAGCAGTAATCGATATGGATCGCTATCTGGTGGTTGTCCGGGTTGTCGTACATCAATGATTGCACTCTTTCCGCCAGACACGATCAGACCATTTGAGTTGGAGGAATAGGGTGGAATATAGGCTATCGAGTTGACGAAGGAGTCACCATGACTTGAGATGTTGTCGTCATATTTAGGTAGAGGTCCAGATAGTAATGTCCAGACACGAACAGTAGCGTCACGAGAAGCAGAGAGTACTACTGTGGCGCTGGCAAAGGCAACAGCGCGAACCTAAGAACAACTTTAGTAATGATGATTCGTCGCGCCGGGGCTGTTTTCTAAGGAATTCCAAGGAGATTGGAGAACGCACGCACATCATCTTCGTGGCCCTGCAGGCTTGCTGACAGCTTGTAGTCGGCCATATTGACAATACAACTATATGTAGAGACCAAGGAAGGATATGCGACTTTATAAGTGAGATGAATGGAAGGAAAGGTCGAGAAGGCAAGTTTCGAGATGAGACAGAAGATGGTAGAAGCAAGTCATACCTGAAACAAACAACGGAAAGAACGAATGACGATCTGACATGTGATCAGATGGGCCTGTTTCAGGTTCAGACGAAGATGAAGATGGGATGAAATAATAGTTTGTAGCATGATTCCACTGGACAAGTCTCGCCCTCTCATGCTAAGCATCTCAATCATAAGTCGTATATTTTACAAAACATCCCGTCCCGCTGCGCTGTGGTATCATGCATCATGACAAATCCAAACATACCCAACCAAATTCGCCTTATGACTTCGCCCATGCTACGTCCTCATTCCTCGTATCCAGAACTTCTGCTCAATTCGGCACCAATTCTACCACAATCTGATACCTCTCCTGCTCAGGATGTTGCATCGCAATCTTCAGCGTCTTACCCTTGAGGCCCATTCCCATTCCCATTAATTCAAGCCCACCACCTCCTCTTCCATCATCCAGACATCTCACGTCCTTTCCTGCCACGATCTGTTTCAACACGCCACTCTGCGCATCTCTGATCTCGACAAAGTCACTATCAACCAGCACCAACATCCCGCTTACTAGCGTGGCAGCCTTTGCTTTACCCAGAAACTCCATGTGCACAGAGCGCGAAATCTCGCCATGCTTGTTGACAAAGACGGCACATTGTTCGTAGACGAGGATGAATTCCATCGCTGTGTCGCCGTTGGTAGTGGTGTAATTGCTTGGGCTGGCGGAGTAGTGGTTCATGCGTGCACCTGCAGTGGTGGCTTCGTCAGATGAGAGGCGGAACATGCCTAGTGGAGTTAGACCTTCGAGACGTTTACGAATATTCTCGGTGTGAGGTGCTGTGAGGTCCGGTATCGGGAAAGGACTCTTCTTGTCGAGATTGAGTATTTCGAACCCACGAGAAGTGGCAACCGCAATGGATGAGGTGAAGATTGAGATGTTGACGCAGTCATTAGGTAGCACAAACTCGTCATACTCGCGGAACGTCTCTGTTGTGCCGTAAAATGTCGAGAGACTCGTCCGATGGCCAAGACGAGATGACCTAAGGGCTGCTGTAGACGCTCGTTGTAAAACCGGCTCCGATATCTTGATGATGGATTGTAGTCCTTCTTTCTTCTTGTAGAGGATCAATGTCCTATCCTTCAATCTACCCACAGTGAAAAAGGCGACATCTTTCTGCCCGGAGAGTTTCTGAGGTGCTTTCTTGAATGAGTTTGGGGTTGTCGGGTGACCTCCACCGATAGGACAGACAACATCGAGGTGATATGCAATGAGAGCTTTGTCGGCTATCAGCACCAGAAGGTTGAACTCTTCAAGTACAGCCATTTGCGTAACATGCTGTAATATGAGCACTCGCGACCAATCCCTCACCGAACCACTTTCACACAGATAAACACCATACTCGGTGCCAATAAGTGTCTTGATTCTACCATCAGCTTGTACAAAAGTCGTGGCGCAGTTGACCCTAGCCCTACATGCCGGTGATGGCTTTGTCATGTTAGCATAACGACGCTCAACATCGTCTAAAGCACGCCACAGACTCGTGCCTTTGATGAGCACAGTCTTCTGGTGTCCACTCCATGCATCATGTGCAAACGCCGCATCAGCAATGACCCGCAAAGTGAAAGGTTCGGCGTTCTGTCTGAATTGCGAGGCAGCATATTTTGTCTTAGCTTCAATAATTTTGTCACACCAAAGCCGTCTATCTTCGGCTCGACTGGCATACAAGGTGTACGTCTCGCGCCCCAAGTGCTTGATTCGAAAAGGGTAAAGGATCTTGTCATTTTCTGCTGTGCCACCTGGTGTGGTAGGCGTCGCGGTACGTACAAGTGTGTTGTCGGTTGTATTCGTTGTGACTGGTGTTAGCGTTCCTCCACTAGCACTGCTAAGAGCAGATCGATTTGAAGATGAAGTTCCTGGCGGCCTGACAGGAGCTGTTGCAATGGCTGAAACTCCTCGGACGGAGGACTTAACTACCGGATCTTCATCTGTACTGTCCAGCTCTAGTAGTCGCATGTTGATAGGCTAGAAAGGTCAGCAAAGTTACGAAGACTCAAGAAATTGAAACTGACCATCTTGTTCACATCATATGTCTGGACTTTTGACGATCCGCCATGCCTCTGCGAGACGGTCTTGGCCAGGACTAGATAATTATCCAGCAAGATACCGCGAGTTTCTAGCCAGGTGACCTTATTCTTCCCCATCCTCTGCAGATCACCTATGAGCAACAGCTCGCGGCTCTTATTTAGAAGATCAAGTCTGACTGTATCTTTCATCTCATCGCGCAGCACGATCCTACTGTCGAGTTCGACCAACTCAGCTTTGCGTCCTTGCACAGCCACTTTCGAATCACATTCCTTTGTCACAGCTCGAATCTCTTCGATTGCCACTTGGAGGTTGGCAGTTTCTGGTCCAGCATTCTCGTTCATATTCTTGTGCGCAGTCTGTAACAGTAAGCCATACCGCTGCAGCCTAGTGATAGGAGCCTTGAGAAAGTTGTCCCAACCAAGACGTCGCGATTGAGCATTATTTCTTGTCTTCTCTAGGAAACTGCTGAACATGCTATTCTTCTGCTCCTCTTGCTTCATGAGTAGGCTGGCTTCGGGAAAGCTAGCTGCATAATCGATATATGCCACTTTTGCTTTTCTAATCCAATCTCTGAAGATGTCGCTGAAGCCTGTTACCCATGGACCCTGCTCTTTCTGGCGATACCGTAATTGGGGCAGCAGAAACTCTCGATTAGCATACTGTACAGCATCAATCTTGCCAAAGACCTTCTCCAAGAATGGTTCAAGACGTTTCGGTGCAATAATAGGTGGATTTGCTTTACGAATACCGTCCCGAAAAAGCGTTCCTAACAAAACAAGGTCATCCAGATAATCGTGCTCGGTCATCACAATCTCGTGAAGGATATTCTGTCGTTCGATTTCCTTCTTTGGAACGTTCTCGACCTGCTCTTTGGTGACCTTGTAGAATGTTGCCCAATCTGCTTTTCGTCCGAGGCCTTGCTCCTGCATCGATATACGCTTGACAGTTCTCTGGCAGAAGTGCGAGTAGCATTTTCCAGCATTTTCGTATTCGTGCAGCCGCTGGGCATAACATCCATTACTCGTGAGCTGATACAAGACACCGGAGACTTCGCCAGGTCCGAATTTGATGTGTAGCCACTCCTCCTCTCTGTACAATACCCCAGCATCTTGCATTTCCGTTACTGCCTTTGTAGCCAGGTCTTCGGCCTCAGCAATGTGGATGTTAGGCACTTTGTAAGTGAAGAGCCCAGTCAATGCTTCGGAGAGCGCCTGCATACGTAGCTTGTTATCTCCATCAGCCATAGCACGAAGCCATGAGCACAACGAGCTCAACGCCCACGGTTCCTGACAGCGATCAAATTCTCGAGACGTCAACTTGGAGGGCTGAAAGCGCCGGCCAGTTGGCAGAATAGGTAGATGGAGACCATCCGACAAAGCTGACTGTGCTTGCGCAGCGTCCAATCCAGAATTACCCCAGTCATTGCTAGCGGACCGCATTTGTTGCTTTTTCCGCTCTTCAGCATCTGTCTTGGCACGATCGGGGAGTTTGGTCGGAGGACTGATGGGATGACCAAGAAGGGATGCAGATCGAGGAACGTAGCGGTTCATCTGGAACGCAGAAGCCGGTGGAAGGCTATGAGCAGACGGGAAAGGATAGCCGCTTGATATTGCACCTGACTGAGTCCACTCATCGCCGTTGTCCAAGAATGGAGAGACGCCAACCGGTGGAGGTGGTAGTGGTCGTCCAGATATAGTACCAATTCGACTTGGAGAGACATCCGCAGTGCTCATTCCGGATTGGGCTTGCTCATCGAAAAAGCCACTCTCATCGCCTTCGTCAAAGCTCAACCTATGGTCATAAGCATCCTGAAAACCACCAGCACTGCCTACAAGACCATGCGTCCTACCCCCTGAGAAAGATAGCATTGAAGCGCCGCTGGAGTTTCGAATAAGTCTTCCGTCAGCAGCTAAGGAGCCTCTGGAGCTGGTGGAGCGATGCTGCGACTGCAGATTACGTTCCTGTTGATAATCATCCACACAACTGCGTCTACTCGTGTCATATGACATGGAAACATCAGCTCCGCCACCTACAGAGCTGAGGTCAACAGACACATAATCGTCCATCGAAGCCTGCTTTCTCTGAGCCATTTGACTCTGCCGCCGACGTAATGCTTCCTCTTCATCTGCTCTCATTGCGGCAATGCCTGCCTCGGCTTCTGGATCGTCGGCCTCTCCATAGTCCATATCATGTGCGGTGATGGACAAGGTTCTTGCTCGACCGTCATCAACAGAAGAGACTCGGAAACTTCTGTGTGGCATAGGTTCTGGCTGCATGTAATGACCTTCATCGTCATACCCTGAAGCTGACGCTGCAGCACCCAAATCATCAAACATCTGTTGATACAATTCCTCTTGAGCACGCTTTTCAGCTTCTTGTTCGTCTTCGTCATTCTCGTGGTTTGGTTCGGCTGCGATTGGCGAATGCGAGAAAACGTCGTCGTTGTTGACCGGCTGGGCTGGTAGGGGTCGAGCATGAGGGTGCTTGCCTGTTGTCCTTGATCTTTCGAGGCCAACTTGGACACCTTCAAACTGCGCTGAGTCTGCTTGCTGCTGTCGATATTGTCTTAGGTCTTTCTCCTTATCATCATACTGCGCCTTATTAGCCACTCTCCCGCTGTTCCTGATGTTATGAGACCCAGATGATCTATCAGGCATATTTGATGAGGGAGAGCGCGAGGGGCCTGAAATGAAAGAGTAGATCTCGGCTGCCGACGAGTTCCTGTGTAGAGATGTGGGTGTGGTAGGTGTTGCAGGCGCAGAGTCGTGATCCCTCAGATGAGAAGATATCATTGTTGAATCAAGCACGCGCGATTGCGTTCGTGAATGTGTTACAGAGTATGCTTTCATAGGCACCGGAGGTGGTATCGTTGGTTCTGGAGGTAGGTTGTAATATGCTTGCTGAGAGTACGCCGGACTCGCAACTGGAGTTTTTGGAGGCACTGGTGGAGGTTGATGTCCAGTTCGCATGTTCAGGTCTTGAGACACCAGTGGGCTATGTGGTGTGAACTGGCGTTCCCGTCCAGCGGGATCCTGGTACATTGCTGGATTATAAGGTCGATATGTTGCGGGACTGTATTCTGATGTACGGTGAGGCATTGGCGATTGATATGGACTTGATCTATCGACCTGTGCATAATCTTGTGGGTTGTAGCTTCTAAATACAGGGGAAGCGGGAGGTGGCAGGTTACTGTCGAGTCTTCTAGAGGTACTGGTCGCCCTGCTTGGAGATTCGAATCGATCGTAGGATGCTCGTGGCTGCGGAGAGTATGTCTGGAATGGCCGCTGCTGTGCTAGCGCGGGTGAGTGTGTTACGGGCGTGTTAGGTCCACTGACAGGGAGTTGCGGCATTGGCCTTCTGCCAGGTGTGGTCGTTGAACGTTCATTGTTGGTTGTAGACTGTCCACTATTCGACCAAGCGCGCGAGTGACCAGAGATATCGGCGCTACTGGTATATCTATGATTGGCCATTGGGAATGCTCGACATTCATGTCGTCATGTCTTAATATTGCTTCTGACGGCACCCTTCACGATAGCCTCGCGCTAAAGAAGCGTGATCCCAGGCAAAGCGTGTTTCAGGCCTTTTACACTTGGGTTGTGAGAGTTCGCGCTGCCAATCAGTATGACACCCCAGAGGTAGTTGACCAGGCTCGACGCTCAATCTAGTGACAGTCTTTCTACCTGATAATGTGCCGTAGCTGTTACAGAAGCGCGGAGTTGAAAACCGTTGACGTACTCGATCAGAGGGGTGGAGCGTGGAGGGTGGAGGACCTGCGATGTCCTGTGCACAAGGCTTACAATATTACTAGATAGAGTGATTAGTTATATGTGGGATAGAGCAAAGTAGAAGTGCGGGCAAGCAGGAGCCAGGTCGACAAGCAGACAGTTGATGGGCAATGTTATTGTTGCGAATGAGAAGTCGGCGATCTCATAACAAGCTTCTCTTAGTACAATTGGTCCGTGCGCTTTGGGGTATGGCGAGAGGATACCATGTCGTCGTTGTCAGAATTCGTGGGCTAGGACTGCTGTGAAGGGTACCCTAACTCTCTTCGAGCTACTCACCTTATACCCTTCTATAATATCCTAGGATCTTCCTCGAAAGATGTTTGTAATCTAACTATATCCGTCAAATTTAGAAGGTCTATAGGCACTCTTCGGTTACTCTTACCTCAATGATGCCCCCCGAATACTGACAACGACGTGATACTCTGTTGGAAAGCCGACGACAGCATACGCCTTGAATTACTATACTACTACTAGGAAAACTATACTAACTATTTACTTATTACTGCTCCTTCTTCGCGTATAACATTATCCAGAAATATTATTCAGATCTTTTTTGCCCCACCCATTCCAATCCAGCCCTCAGTGACCAACACCTACCTTCGTTCGTTCCCTAATCCTCGATCCCCAATATCCTTCTCAATCCTTGGAACTTCTTCTTCTTCCCGGTCCTCTGTGACACAATTGGCAACTGACTCTTGCCCGACTTCTGCTGCTTCTCCCACATCTTACGCGCGATTTCTTCCGCAGTATTGCCTTTCTTGTCTGTAAAAGTACCAGTCGGCTCCCTATACTGCTCAGGAATTGGTGGTGGAGGAGGGTAATCCTGAGCATTACCGTAGACTCTTTGGCTCGATGTAGGTGTCGATGTACTCATGCGTCTCATAAGGCTCGACGTGCGTTCACTCAGACCAGGACGTGCTGGTGTAGTGGGCGCGCTGGCAGAATACTCATAGTTATCCTGCTTGGTGCCTGTGCTGAAAGTGGCACGTTTGCTTTTAGTCGGTGTCACATCTGCAGCACCACCACCACGAAGAGTTCCTGCAAACAAAGCGGAACCTTGTGGACCTTTTGCTGGTGTGGGAGATTCCTTGATGGCTGACATGTTACCTCGTCCGCCAAATCCACTGTTGCGACCTGGACTGAACGTCTTGCTCTTCGACGATCTAGGAGGTGACTGAAAATCCTCATCGTCCGAGTCGATGATACGGCTCTTGAAAGCGCTATATCCTGGCCGACGTCCTCCTTCCTCCTCGTCACTCGAATCTGCACGGCGGTTGGTAAACAGGTTCGGAGCACTACGACTCTTAGAAGCTGGTTGTGGTGCTGGTTGTTGACGTAGCGAGTTTCTGTTGGAACCAGCACGACCTCCTGGTGGACCGGTGCGCAGCGTCGGAGCATCTTGATCGCGCATGGAAGTGCGCATACTCATCCTACCAGGCCCATTCCTAGTAGGACCATTATTGGACGGTGTAGGTGACATGACACGGTCATCTGGCGCGCTGTCACGCATAGACCTGCGCATCGAGTATCGTCCACCTTGCGCACTTGCAGAAGATTCCTTTCGCCTAATCCTGCCTTGTCTGAAGCTACTGTCAGAGTCAGCAGAACCAGTTGACAGATTTCGGCTAAGTGCGCCAGGAGCAAGGACAATAGGAGCATTCGTCTTCTTCAACGCGCTCTTAAGTGGATAATTCGCAGCAGCTGAGCCTGATCGGCCGCCAACAGACCCAGCGGCAGACTCTGGACGTCCCAAGAATTGTTGTCTCGACTGTGGAGGTCCACTCGACGACCCAGGCCGCATCATAGGTGGACGTTCACTGGGTGGAGGTCCACTCGAAGATGCAGGTCTCATCATTGGAGGTCTGTCACCACGCGGCGGTCCCTGGTTGGACATTTGGCGGAATGGTCCAGGATCAGGACCGCGCATTGTCCTTGGCCTGTTCTGCTCGGGTTGTTGTTGTTGTTGCATAGATTCTTGACCGCGCAAGCTCCTGGGCATGGTATGTTCTGCTTGTCTTTGTGCTGGATCCTGCTCACGCAACGTGCGCGGCATGGTCTGCTCGATCAGAGGAGCATCTGGACCACGGAGTGTTCTCGGTATGTGATGTTCGATCTGGGAAGGCATAGGCTCCTCCTCAGAGAATGCCGGTGGCGAGGTCTGCTCTGCTGCTGGTGTTGGGAACGGATCAGGACCACGATATGCTGGTTCACTGCTTTGCTCAGTTGGTGGCTGTCTTGTGGTTGATTTGATGACGGACTGCTGATATTGGTGATCGGGCCACGGTGGCAGTGGAGCTTCAGGAACACTTCGGTCATCCACAGCAGCAGAAGGCGATGCAAGATTTGGTGATGCTGTTGGAACGGGAACGGATGCTTCACGCTCAAGCTGCAGCTTCTTCCTCTCACTAAGACTACTCCAATAAGCACGAACACCCTCCCAGTCAGAAGGATCAGGCTCTTCTCCAAGGGGTGCTTCCTCGTCAGCTTCTTGCAGGGGATTTCTGTCCAACTTGACAGCTGGACTGAGGGGCGGACTAAGAGGTTCACTAGCATACTCGGTATTGGTAAAGTCTTGTTGGCTGGGTACAACACGCTCGTGATCAGGTGCGTGGTTCGTACCAGTTTGATTGCCCCAATGAGCACGGACATGCTCCCACTCATCTACCTTCTTGACAGGAACATCGGTCGTGGCACTACCAATCTCGAACGGTACTGGGTTGGTATCCAATCTGACAGCCTGCGGCCTCCTGTCTTGGTTTGAGATTGTTTCTTCAAGATCCGAAACATGACTATCTTCAATACCTCTGCTTGCATCCGAAACCATAGGCACATCTTCCTCAACTTCGTGGTGAAGTGGCGCAGTACCTTCAGAGACTCCAACAGGCCAATAGACTCGGTTTGGTTCGGGGACGGTATCCTCTACAGCTTTCGAAACATGTTCGGTGGGTGCAGCTGACGACTCGCTGTTGAAAAGACCTTCCTCAGGTTGCAGGTTAGCTTGATCATTCGCAGCATGAACATTAGAAACAGGAACAGGCGCTTCCGATTCGAGTTGTCGTGTAGCAGGAAGACTGGAAGCATGGACATCTGGAGTTTGTATGCTTGAAAGGTCAGCCACGTCTTGTGTTCTGTCATCATAGACTTCAGAAGTTGGACGAAGGCTACGGACGAAGTCGGATAGAAATGTCTGCTTAGGCCTTGCTTGGGGAAGGTCCTCCTGCGCGCGAGTGTGCTCGACATGACTATTGGTTGCGGGCTCGCTTGTGTCAGGAAAAGGATGTGCCGTATTTTGTACGCTGTGCTCAAGGTGTGGCTCAGTTGGCATTTCATCGACGCGGGGTGTGGCTGGCATGACAGCAATCGACGGAACGTGATCAGTGGTGGTCTCGAACTTGGTAGCATGCGCCGCATTGTTAGAAAGAGTATTGCCTGAGTAGCCAGGAAGATTCTGCATAAAAGCAGGGACATTGGATGAAATGCCATTGAGACCCAGACCATTGACGGCAGGAGCATTGTATCCATTGCTTACGTTCTGAGGTGCAGAAGAGACCATTTCCTCAGCCTCGTCATGCTCATCCTGATACCTTGATGGATCAGTCTCGTAAACGTTCGACAGCGGTCTCTGACCCATTGGCCTGCCATCCTTGCCAGTCTTGTTTCTTGCTCGCACACTGCCGAAAGTTGGTAAATCAGGTCTTGTACCCATATCGGTATTATCAGTCACGGTCCAAGAACCCTTTGACGCCAACGGAGCAGATACATTTCGGACTTGCGGAACGGGAGGGATCTGGTCTTCAGTGAGGCTAATTCGAACACTCTTCTTCTTGCGCATAGAGGACGATCCGTCATCTGAGACAAGCGACTTGCTGTCACTATCGCTATGCTTGATGGAACCAGCAGGCGACAAGGTCCTGATCGAGGAACCTTTCATAGCTGATTTGGCTGGTGAAAGAGATCTTGACGAGGGTTCGTGAACGGAGGAGGGTGCCAAGGTGGTGTTCGCAAAGCGTGCATTCCTTGATGGACTGACGGACTGAGTCCTGTTGACACCATTTGCCGCTGCAGAAAGGCTGGGGGCTGTCAGGCTCGTAGAACGATCGCGTTGTACCCCATTTACGACTGCTGATTGCTTCTGCGGTGCATCGTAAATCTGTGCGGGTGTTGGTGATCCAAGAGTTTTGTCAACTCCAGTCCCAGCGATCATGGCCGCCGCCCTCGTGTGGAAAGCGCGCATTGTCTCTTGAGTAGGGCTGGGAACAGTAACAGGCTCTTCTTTGCGAGTCTGCTGAGGTTCTCTGCGAATCTGCTGAGGCTGTTGTGAAGGCGACTGAGGAGCTCGTTGCATAAGCTGCTGCACAGCTGACATGCTACTCGGCGAAGAGACAGCTGAGCTGGGTGGGAATTTCTGCTTGGCCGCACTGGATATCGTGTTGCTCGCTACAGCGTTGTTACTGGTCGTAGGCTTGTATGACGCAAGCGAGGTATTCGAGCTGACAGCGTTGGTCTGGAGCCTGCCCATGGTGCCAGAGGTGTTGCGGGTGGCAGTGTTGTTATTGTTGCCCGCAGGTCTGGAAGAAGCGAGTGAGGTGTTCGAATTGATGGCATTTGTCTGAAGTCTTCCCATGGATGAGCCAGGCCTGTTGAGTTGATTGTTGCTTGAAACACCTAATGAAGAACCAGGTCTAGCAGGTTGGATGTTATTGGCTGGTCCCAATGAGGAACCTGGCCGGGCACCTTGAGTGCTGGTCGTGACGTTTGACGACGCACGAGGTCTGTTGACTGGAGTGCTGATCGAAATGGGAGGACCAGCTCTCATGTGTTGTGCTCTCAACTGAGCTGGAGTAAGGGTAGCAGGTGCACGATTGGCCGTGGTAGACGGGTTCGCAACACTTGTTGGTCTTGTTCTTGCAGCCGTGTATGATGCTGGGAGAGGTGGGGGAACAAAGGCCTGCTGAGCCGATGCTCTTGCTGCTTTGACAGCAGGTGATGCAGTAGCCGGAGGCTTACCAACCAGTTTTCGAGTGGCAGGATCGTAGTAGTATCCAGATGCTGATGCTGGACGAGCGGGCGCGCTGCGGTAAGAAGACATGGACGGTGTTGGCGACATTGGTCGGGAGTAGTTGGTTGAAGATTGCCTGTTGAAATTACCATATTCTTCTGGTTCTTTACCTTCCTCTGGCACGTTTGCAAGGGAGGGTCGAGGAACTGCACCGACACGTCTGGGCGCAGCCGTGCGCGAAGCCCGATCTACGCTCATACTACGAGCACCTTTTGCTGGTTCGGGTGACATTACTCTGGAGTAAGGTTGTTCGAGACTGCCAGTGCGGTTATGCGTTGGAAGTGGTGGAATGTCGCTAGAAATGGAGGATATCCTGTTTCTACCTCCGGGTGATGGTGACCTGAATGATCTTTCTGTCATAGATCCACGACTAGGAGCACGTTGAAGACCGCCAAAAGGCTGACGAGCGACGCTGCCAGCGTTTGAGCCAAAGGATGAAGTCGATCCACGACGTGCCATGCGCTTTGTCTGGAGTTCACCGATCGGAGTTGGTGTGGTGGTTTGAGAACGGAGAGCTGCGGCGGCGGCAGCTGCGGACAGGTTGCCTCCTCCTCCTTGAGGTTGACCCGTCAAATAAGCTATTGCAGCTGCTGAAGTTGCACCTTGTTGAGCATTGTAGTTTCGCGATTGAGCCTGGAACAGTATCGATTAGCAGCATGCAGCCATCATGCGATAATGAGTGACGTACTGGTTGAGAAGAGGACCTCTTCTTCCGAAACATGGCCGCGAATGTGGTCGTAGACCAGTTTGAGGCTGTGTCTTGTTATATTCGTAGGCTCGCCGCGCAATCGACAAGTTGAATTGGGAAAGAACCGACGCTGTCGCGTTTCGATCGGGAAAGCGCCAATCGAGCTCAGCGCTCAGATAGAGGTCGAAGTTCGTTCCGGCACGTTCGCTAAAGGAAAGCAGACGTCGAGTGGGTAACGTAGGATGTCGATGGTGATGAGTAGAAGGTGGATGGTGGATGCGAACAACCTGAAACACCACGTCAATAACCAAGGCAAAAATGTCATTATGTCAGTGACTACCTACCCTGTCTAGGCCCGCTTTTTTTCGGTGGGAGACAAAAGAGTATTCAATCACAAACTCTTCCTAGCTAAGACTTGAAGGGCGAGCTATAGATTGAAGCGATATGTCCAGCTACGATCACTATCCAATTGGCAAAACCGAAGCTGGAGGTGATGTTTGTCTTTCTTTCCCTTCTCTCTTGACGGCACTGTTGCCCGGCCTACATCCTCCATACGTCAAACTCGCCAACGGCCTTGAGCTTGCAATTACGGCCCAGATGCTTTACCCCGCGCAGTCTTTCACAAAGCTTTACCTTATTCGAGCCTAGTCTTGGTGTGTGATACAGTGATAGTAGTATCTTTGCCGGTGGTATCTATGGCAATGGAAGGTTCGACTTTGAACATGCAAGACCATTTGAATAGTCGCGGTGTAGAGGGATTTTGAGCCGGAAAATCGGTGCAACCTATCCGGGACCAGTGGCTCCCTCGTGGAAAGAGCAAGCGATCCTAGAAAGTGATGCTTGAAATTATGCGGCCGTGATTAGCCAAGCTGTTTCAGGCTGTATAACGATGGCTTGGGAAGGGGGCCGTATATGAAGAGAGCTGCACTACAGATAATTGGTATGCACGAGAGAGACTACAAATTACAAGCTGCTCAAGCTGATGCTAGGCTGCGGTTCGCGAGCAACCTCAATCTGCAACATGTTCTGCTAAAACTTAGTACGATATATGTATCGATATCCCTGAAGGCTCGTTCGTGCCTCTTGATGACAGTAGCAGAGAACTACCTGCATTACCTTGCTATTATAGAGTGGGAGAAGGAAGAAAATCAGCTACAGGTGGTTGAATGTACAAAATGGTCAGAGATCCGTGTAATCCGACGTTAAGGGTTTCCTGTGCAGTTTGGCAGTCTCTACGGGTATCATGAAACGACATGTCTACTGCCTAGAGCGAGCATGAAACAATACCTCAGGATAAGGATGAAGAAGTATACCTATCTTGAACAAGATCTTGATTTCGTCATAGCATATCGAAGTGGGGCATGCCCCTCACTTCTCTCACCCCAAGTCCATCTGTCAACTTCATCGTACCTTATCAGTCACCCTTCACGTCCTTAAAACAAAGCTCAACGCACTAAAAACACATATCCGCAATCAAAATGGTCAAGGCTGGTACGTTTGAAAGCTTTTCTTTTCGCAAAGCCAATGGCGGTTTTCATAGCGGCATAAAACTTGCTCAATACTTGAAGCCTACCACAGTCTTTATGTGCTCAATCCCAGCCTTATTAGGAACGCGTTGAACCGCGGACATCCAATTAACATTCGCTTCTCTGTTATAGTTGCTGTCCTCCGTGGTGACTCCAAGGTCACTGGTACCGTCACTTTTGAGCAAGCCGATGAGCACTCTGAGACCACCATCTCATGGGACATCTCTGGCCACGACGCCAACGCAGAGCGTGGCTTCCACATCCACACCTTTGGTGACAACACCAACGGCTGCACAAGTGCTGGTCCTCACTGTACGTCTACAATATACTGTTCTGCAGCTGGCATTCTTGGGTATAGCTGGCAGACAATGTGCTGATATGCAATCTCTCTTAGTCAACCCTCAAGGCAAGACTCACGGCGCACCATCTGACGAAGAGCGCCACGTTGGTGACCTCGGAAACATCAAGACTGATGGCAACGGCACTGCAAAGGGCAGCCACAAGGACAAGCTGATCAAGCTTATTGGTCCCGAGAGCGTTGTTGGCGTATGTATCCTATGCTGATGTGGAAAGAAGTACACGACTGATAAATCAACCTAGCGCACTATTGTTACCCACGGCGGCACTGACGACCTTGGCAAGGGTGGCCACGAGGAGTCCAAGAAGACCGGTATGCTCGCGACTCTACACATTCTATGAGAAATTGATAGCTAACACGAATACCAGGAAACGCTGGTCCTCGTCCTGCTTGCGGTGTTATCGGCATTGCCCAGTAAATATTCGGTTAGGAGGTAGTAGAGGAGTGGACTTTGCCTAGGCCATGTCTACTGTATATAATGAGGTTGCTCTAGAAAGCAAAAGACTATGATTGTATCAATATCGAGTATCAATATCAATATCTGTGTTCTCTCGCTTCTAACCACTTGAACATGCCCCACCAGCGACCCTTTCCCCACACTATTTCCAAATGAACACCTACGAATACTCGAAGAAGCAAAACAATAAATATTGCCACTTGTTGCTCCATTGCGCTCTATACCCCCTTCACTTGCGTCCTGCTCGACCTCCACCTAGATCACTTTACTTCCACAAAGTGAGTTAGCTCTTTCCATTCCCTCAGGGACTATATTCGACTCTCACTACTCTCACGCGACCTCGAATCACTACTAACAGAAAAGCCATAGATCTGCCATTGAAATCTCCCAACATGCCTGTCCAGCAAGCCAAAGTCAAGAGCGTACTCTCCGGGCAAGCAGCTATCGAGTCCAACCAAGCATCGTCTTATTGCTAATATTCTCCCAGAGACACTGTTATCCTATCATCCCTGGCAAATCCCAAAAATGAACGCACGCTCAGCTTAGCATTCGTTTCCGCACCACGACTTCGACGTGAAGGTGATGAGGTTCGTCAATGTCCAGGAACGGGTTCAATTTTCTCTGGAACAGAACGTCAAAGACTGTTTTTGTAACATTGTAACTGATCTTATATACCTATAGCCATTCGCCATTGAAGCACGAGACTTTATTCGCCGCGCCCTGGTAGGAAGAGTCATCCAATTCCGCGTCCTCTACACCTTACCTACTGGAGTCAAGAGAGACTACGGTACAATCACTTTACAAGATGGCCAACAACTTCCCGAACTCGGCATAGCTGAAGGTTACCTCAAACTTCGCGATGATGCTGGTCGTCGAGACGAATCAGAAGAAGTCCAACAACTAGTCGAAAAGCTGCAAGTTTTGGAAGCAAGAGCCAAGGCCGACTCAAAGGGTGTTTGGGGCGAGCAAGCTCAACCTATACAAACATCTTACGAATTGTCAAACCCACAAGACTTCGTGCAGAAATATAAGGGACAACCTCTGGACGGTAATGCAAAGAATGCAGCAAGATATTACAAGATCAATATTGACATATATATATAGCCACTGTCGAAAAAGTACTCAGCGGCGACCGCCTCATTGTACGTCTTCAAGAGTCACCAACAAAACACCTACAAACCATGCTCCTCGTCGCTGGCATCCGTGCACCAAATACAAAGCGAGTAAATATATCGGATGGCACAGAATTGCCAGCAGAGCCTCTTGGCGACGAAGCACAAGAATTCACTGAAACACGACTACTACAACGCAGCGTTAAGGTAATCGTACTTGGAGTAAGTCCTCAAAACCAGCTGGTAGGTCAGGTAAAGCATCCCAATGGAGACATTGCCGTCTTCGAGCTCAAAGCCGGTCTTGCACGATGCGTCGACCATCACTCGACAATGCTGGGTAGCAACATGCAAGAATTACGACAAGCAGAACAATCAGCAAAAACTAGTAAACTTGGTCTCTTCAAGGGTATTACGACACCATCAAAAGGCGGAGCAAAAGAGCAAGAGGTGGTTGTTAGCAGGATACAGTCTGCAGACACCCTTTTCTTGAGGTACCCCAACGGACAAGAACGAAGGGTTAATCTCAGTAGTGTCCGCCAACCAAAGCCGACGGATCCGAAGCAGGCACCTTGGGGTGTGGAAGCTAAGGAATTCATGCGACGCAAACTCATTGGAAAGCACGTCAAGGTCGCTATTGATGGTAAGCGTCCAGCAACAGAAGGTTATGACGAGCGTGAAATGGCTACTGTATCATTCAACGACGAAAATGTTGCTTTGTCGTTGGTCGAGAATGGATGGGCTTCCGTGTTGCGTCACAGGATGGATGACACTGACCGCAGTCCGATATACGATGATTTACTCATTGCCGAGCAAGCAGCACAGACGGAAGGTAAAGGCATGTGGTCTTCGAAAGGTCCAGAGACAAAACAATTCGTCGATTACTCGGAAAATCTGGAAAAGGCAAAACGACTACTATCTCTGCTCTCACGTCAAAAGCGTGTGCCCGCTGTAGTCGACTTTGTGAAAGCAGGATCTCGTTTTACACTGCTGATACCGCGTGAAAATGCCAAGCTCACCTTTGTTCTCTCTGGCATCAACGCTCCTCGAACAGCAAGAAATGCAAGCGAAAGCTCAGAGCCATTCGGCAAAGAAGCCGCCGATCTCGCTGTCAAGCGCTTGCAACAACGTGACGTTGAGATCGATGTTGAAGATAACGACAAGGTTGGTGGTTTCATTGGCAAGCTCTACATCCGTGGAGAGAACTTCGCCAAGATTCTGCTTGAAGAAGGTTACGCATCTGTTCGTCAATACTCAGCTGAGAAGTCTGGTAATGCCTCCGAGCTGCTTGCTGCTGAGCGAAGCGCAAAGGATGCACGAAAAGGACTCTGGGAGAACTACGATCCTAGTCAAGAAGTCTCAAACGAAGACACCACAGAAGAAGTTGACACTACGCAAACCAATGGTCACTCCAACGGCGACGTAGTTGCAGCACCTCCATCGAAAGATTATCGTGATGTCGTCGTTACTCATATCGGCGACGACGCTCGTCTCCGCATTCAGCAAGTCGGCCACTCTACTACTGGCGCGCTATTAACCCTCATGTCCGCGTTCCAATCCCTCCACGTCCAATCATCCTCTTCTCTACCTGGCCCGCCTAAAGCTGGCGACCTCGTCAGCGCTCGTTTCTCCGAAGATCGCTCCTGGTACCGCGCCCGCATACGCCGCAACGATCGCGAAAACAAGACCGCAGAAGTCTCCTACGTCGACTACGGTAACTCCGAATCACTCCCTTGGAGTGAACTGCGTCCAATTCCCCAACCCGAGCGTTTCGGTGCTCAAGCACTGAAGCCACAAGCTGTTGAGGCCGCACTCAGTTTCGTGCAGTTCTCAACAAATAGTGCGGAGTACATGGCCGACGCGAGGGATTGGCTGTCGAGAAGGTGTATCAACGATCGTCAGCTTGTGGCCAGAGTCGACAATGTAGATTCAAGGGATGGACTGCTTTGGATTAGCTTATTTGATCCTAACAGTACTGTGCAAGGAGAGAAAGGAAGTATAAATGCTGAGGTACTAGAGGAGGGTCTTGGTATGGTGTCGAGGAAGCTGCAGAGGTGGGAGAGGGCGCAGAGTCAGCAGTTGAGTGCGCTTAAGGGATGTGAGGAGGAGGCGAAGAAGGAGAGGCGTGGGATTTGGGAGTACGGAGATTTGACCGAGGACTAGACGACAACATGAGGAATTGTGGTTATTCATATAGTGGTGTATAGCATAAGGCATACATAAAATAATATAGTGAGACATGGGCTATCTTCACAACTGTAATCGATCTACTTTCCTATCGTTGCGGTTCTTGCTACCTTTCTTTTAACGCCACTAGCGATTCCGGTGACTGGATTGCTCGGATGGTGCTGTGCTAGACGAATGCTTTGCCAAAGAAAAGACGGTATCCTTCACCACACCCTTCATTTCCTCGACCTCAAGCACCACCTTTTTTCGTCTTTCTCATTCGACCTCCCGAACCCTAATTGGAGTCACAGATGTAAGATTGGCCAAAATTCCACGAGAATTGATATCGTTCTAGTATTTCCTACCAGAAATATCCCAAAGCGTGACAACTCGAGATCAGTCTAAGTTGTGCCAAGACTTTTCTATCTTTTGCCGCGTGGGGAGTGTCAACTGGATTTCGATACACTTTCTGAGGACATCTCAGTATGAGAATCGAGAAAGAATTGAGAAATATCTCCCAATGAACATCACTTACAGAAAAACAAAAACCGCCCCCCACTCCCTCTCCCTCCGCCTCTACCCCATCGGCGTGTCGGCATCGAACGTTCGAACCTGGTCGAACGATGCGAAACGGACCCGCGATGGGGTAGTCTGCTCTTGTTCTTCACAAACAGACTTTGACTGGACGGTCTCGTTAGGCTAAGATCGTGCGGTCGTGTTAGGGGCCGTGTATTCCCAAGACCGTACCGTCGTGTCCGGCTACGAAGACTGTTCGGTCCTAGGAAGAGGAGGAGAGAGCGTAGACGATGTTTCCAAGAAAGATTCGGTCATTATTTGATCGTTGTTTCAGATAGCTCAGCTTACTTCATGTGAAGAGAGATGCATAGGTGAGACTAGCCAAGACTTTGCCGTTCAAACATGGTGGGGGAGTGTCGGACGACTTCTTCGTGATTTATTATTGAGAAGCTCTAATCAAGTGCATACCAGGTAAGATGTTGGGAGTTGTGGTCGGAGACATGGTCTGCTTCTGCTTCATTGTTATGTTTGAGTGGCAGCAAGAAAGAAGTAGAAAGATTATCATGTCGTGTCTCAGGTCAATCTGCGCTCTCATCTGCGCTCTACATTATTCAGTCATCTCCATTTCGCAAATGCAAGTCAGAGCGCATTCAGTAGAGGCATGCATACAAATGTACAAATACTCGCACAGGATTCAATCTTATCTCACATCTTGGTATCTTGCTTCGTACCAGTCTCTAGTGGGAGATACCATAATCTCTGAGAAAACCAAGATCTCCAGTATATCTCTGTTTCTATTATTACTGTAAAATGCCTTGCACAAATGTAGAAGAAAGTGATTTGATGTTGTATGCGAGATGACATAAGTAGGGCGACGCATGGGGGGGGGGCGATGAGTACCCGTTTTGCCTTTTCTCACATTCGTTAAACTCTTTAGATTGCCTTTGGCTTGCTTGAAACACCAATCATTGCTATTGAGGTTGCTCTTTGCCCATCTTGACAGCAGGCTAATCACCCAAGTATGCAGACACATTGAGTGACACTGTCAAAGGCCGTGCAGAAGAGAAGGGAAAACAGAGGTACTCGCCTCGTACCCCCAGTCTAATTCCGACACACATCCCAGTCACCGACGTATCGAGTCTTGTTCACCCTCTTCACTCCGACACACTCTCACTTCCGAGCGGTCCTTGTCAGCACTGCCAACCATGCCGCCGGCAAATTCTCCAGTCGAGGTGACTCCTTCCACTACAGCTCTCGTGAGTACCACCAATTTGAATACTTAAGCATTACAAAGACTGATTCTCTTGCTAGACATGGTCAATCCCTTCCACAACGGATCCTACACAACCACCTACGCCACAGCTACCACACTTGCCCTTACCAACGCCCCGAAGCAACGAACACCTGCAGATGACGCCTGGATATAGCCACGTCGAGGACATTCCAATGCAGGATGTGGATACTGATGCAATAGCCGAAAATACAGCTTTCCTACAGCGAACATACGATGCAGAACCCTCCACTGCACCTGGGCCTCTAGGAAGATATCTAGACCAGAGAGGATCAGGAGAAAGCAGACAAGTATCGCTAGATAATCTGTCAAGAACGTTACGAGAGGAGAGAAGACGGAGAGTTAGGCCGCCGACCACTCGAGTGCAACAAGGAGATACTGCGTCAAGACCAACACAGAATATCGAGCATGCAACTATGGTGGAGGATATGCTCAATCGGAACCGACTACGAATGCCGCCACATCCAACGAGTGCCATACAAGCAGCGCGGGAGCGTTACAACGCCATGCTCGAAATGCGGGAGGCACATGATCGAACACATCAGCAAGAATCGGGTCGGACACCCTACAGCAATGGAGCACCGCTTGCGCAGAGATTGTATGACTGGGCGCCAGAGGTCACGATGGATCTAGAGAGCAATCTAAGCGACGTAATCTATCGGCGAATACAAGAGCAACAGCCCAACACACATCCGGATGTTATCCGGCAGCTAGCTCGGCAGGAAGTAGAAGACGTTCAAAGAACAGCAGCGCAGCAGGCACGACGGCAACATATAATACAGGAGGAGGAGCGTCAGCGAGCAATACGATTGGAAGAACAGCAAGATCAAGCTCGAAATTCTTCTCTAACTCCTTCAACCGTGTTCGACAGAGTCAGGCTCGATTCGCATGAGCGTTCTGTTCACTCGGCGCAGATACTGCGAGATATGAGGCGACAGAGTGCGCTCACTGCACGATCACAAGATTTAATGACAAGATATGCACTTGAAAGAGAGCAAGCTCAACGGAATGGTACTCCGCCAACAGATCCTAGGACGCGTATCAGTCCGTCCAGAATGATGTCAAGAGGAGTACCGAGCGAGAGTCGCTATGAGCTCAATCGATTAGCATGGCAGGCATCACAACGCGCGACGACTCACCATTCGCGAAACGACCGGGATAGCACGGACTCATTGCGGCGGCGCTACCTCGATAATCCAGCTGCACCAATACCAAAGGTCTCGGAATTTGAGCGCATCATCAAGTATCTGCATCTGCTGAGCGATGACGAAGCAGGTGTTGATCGATCTTTGGCACAGCTGGAAGGATTTACAGCGCCGAAGCAGCAGGATGCCAAAAGTGTTGCCAAGCCCAGCTTACGTATAGCATGTCCTCCACACCCCTCTTCATGGCTTGTTCCAGGTATGGTGTTTGCTGGAGCACAGCAGTCCGCGGGTGCCCTCAGCTCCCCAACCGGGCGTCAGCGACCGGGTGAAGTTTCTTATGATCGCTCCACGGCAGGGGAACGACATCCCAATCATCAATCTGAATCTGAACCCGTTTTCTACACAGCTACGCCACTTCTTGAGCATCCCGATCGTTGGGTTGTTCGTGTCTCGATACACGATGTTGACTATGACGACTTGACCTTACAAGGGACAATGGAAGCATTCAATGTTCCAAACTCTGATTCACCTCCTACCGCCGACCCTAATAAAACAACCTTCTCAACATATCTTACTGGCGAGTTGCTAGACTTTCATCGCCATACTCTGCTAACCTCGGCGTCGTCCTTGTCTTCAACTCCTCCTTCGCCATCGCTCAACTCCGCCACTTCCAACGCCACACTGGAAACTACTCCTGACGTCGATGCTCTATATTGGCGCGCGCTCCCACCTTTCAATCGAATATCAGATAGCGACTTGGCTCGCGGTTTCCTGGATCCTGCCTGGATCGAGCGCGAAATCAGTCAGAAGTATGTCTTGATGCGATGGAAAGAGCGATCATTCGTCTCTCCCAGCTACGAAGCACGCGAGAACACCATCTGGGCTGGAGGGCGTCGACCACAAGCTCCTGAAGAGCGGACAGCACAGTTTATGCCTGGGGCTGGTGTTATTGCTGGTAACTCTGCTGCTGGTGCAGGTAATGGCGCGGGGTTGGCTGGTGGAGTTACTGGTGTAGGGGGAAGACAGTTCGGCCTGAGCATCAGTGGATTCTATTATGTTAGCTTGAGGAGGAGTGACGGGAGACTGGAAGGGCTGTACTTTGACCCACAAAGTAGTCCATATCAGAGGCTGGAGCTGAGGCCGGAGAGAAAGGCCGGCGGGATATGGATGTGTGGTAGTGCGGAAGTGATCTAGTAGCGAAAAAGTCGACACCTGAACTATCGATACCGAGGGGGCGGATATAGGCTGGGATATAGGTTATGGCGTTACGACGGTCCACGGCATGATTATATCTTTAGCATGGCGTTCCAGAGGTGGCAATCTTGGACTGAGCAAAGTTACCTATGCCTGCATTTAGCGACATCTATACCATAAATTGAATATTTATTGGCAAAGGACTGCGCCAGTATTTCCAACAATGATCATATCTGCACATACTCTACTTTAGGTCAAACAAGTTGTGGTGTGAGTGGCAAATAGGTACGAAAAGGGGGCACCTGCCCACACAGCTTCACAGTGCTAGGTGTTCAGTGTAAACAACCACATCCAACACCGAAACAAACCACTTTCTTTCCCGTGCGTTGAGGTGTTTTACGATTTTACGATCTTGACGAAAAAACCCAAAGAGTGTATCTCAGTTCTGCGTTCGACACTCTAGTGCTTGTAACTTTTTATATTGTGCATCAAAAAGTCTTTCCTTTTGATTCCCTCTTGAGCTTTGGCTATCTGAATTCATGGCTCCAGGTGAGATCCAGCATCGACTGTATCGATTTTGTTGGTTGATAGGAAGTGTAGACACCACTAAGGTCATGCCGTTGACATGTCATGGCCATTCTAGACCAGTCACACACATCAGCTTTTCGGCTATCACGAATGATGATCAATATTATCTGCTTTCGGCATGTAAAGGTTTGTGCTTGAGTGAGCAAGGCCTGCAAGCTTGCTACTGACGCTGATATTGACAAGACAACAACCCCATGCTACGTGATGGCATCACTGGTGACTGGTAAGTCGAGCAATGATGCTACTCGTGAAGGTTGAAGAGAGACTAATATGATTACAGGATTGGCACATTTCTTGGGCACAAAGGAGCAGTATGGCAAGCACGTCTATCTAGCGATTCAAGTCTAGCCGTGACAGGCTCAGCAGACTTCTCCGCGTACGCCAATCTATATCCAAGCACAACTCCAGCCAACTGACTCTGTGTAGAAAAATATGGGACACGCATACTGGCGAAGCTCTTTACACTCTTCAGCATAACCACATTGTCCGTGCTGTAGCTTTCCCGACCAGTCCATCACCCTCCATGCTCGCAACAGGTGGCGCAGAAAAGAAACTACGTGTCTGGGATCTGAACAGAAGTGGCAATGGCGTCTCCAATGGCACCACATCACCACCGCCATCGTCTTCATCCCCTGCAGCTTCGAACCCCACAAGCTATGAAATTGGTACAAACGTGCATACTGCTACCATCAAATCAGCCATCTGGTCACCAACAGATACCAATATTCTCATCACAGCCGCCGACGACAAGAAGATTCGCTGGTGGGACTTGCGTACGAGTCGTGCACCTGTCGCCGAATACACAGTGGACGGGCCAATAGGCTCATGCGAGATGAACACCTCCTCATCACGGACACTCGCTACACCGGTCACTGATGCCAGTATCCTCAGCGTAGCAGCAGGAAAGAACGTCTACTTCTTCGACGGCACGTCTCGACCAGGTACGCTGCTGAAATCGCATAAGCTTCCACAACAAGCAGATGCTGTTGCAGTCAATCTAGCATCAGATGGCAACGGAGGTCGCGGCAAGTTCGTTACTGGAGGTGCAACGGATACTTGGGTGCATGTGTATGATTATGAGACTGGTGAAGAGGTCGAGGTTGGAAAAGGACATCACGGACCAGTGTGGAGTGTGGGATTTGCGCCTGATGGCAAATTGTATGCTACTGGAAGCGAGGATGGGACGGTCAAGCTATGGAAGAATTGTGCAGGGGAGTTTGGACTGTGGAAATGAGTGAGCACAAAAGGTGGTGGTTGAAATGTTTGAAGAACAAGACATACCCCGCAAGAGAGGGCAAATCTGTTGACAGAGACGACGTCATGGCCATTGGGCTTGTTTCTACAAACCGAAAGCACGTCGACAGGTGTAGAAGCCTAGCCTAGCTTAGTCGCACCGATCGAAGTACGGCAAGCGATTGAACCGATTGAAACTTTATAAACACATATTGACAATACAAGAACCTGCTGTCAATTCTCTCGCCAACTCATCAGCAACACAAGATCGTCGATACCCCGCCACAACAAGCGTTTCTCCAAACTCTGCTACCCTCCCTCATCTGTTCTCTTACGATCAGCTTCGCTCTTACATATCTCCTCAACAAACCATACATACTCGCGTAGACCAATATCTACTACCACAACCGCAAAAATGACACGAACAGTACTTATACCCCTGCTCTCGCTCCGATCCCTGCATTGCCAGCAGCATCATTCAGTCTAACCCATTTCTTCCTAATTTAGATCAAATACATCCTCTTCGACTGCGACAACACCCTCGTCCTCTCCGAATCCCTCGCCTTCCAAGCCTGCGCCGATCTCTCCAACGAAATCCTCGAGAAAAAGGGCTTTTCAGAGCGCTACACCGGCCCCCAACTCCTCAAAGAGTTCGTCGGCCAAAATTTCCGCGGCATGCTCAAAGGCCTTCAAACGCACTACAAGTTCCACATGGAGCAAGACGAAGAAGACAGCTACGTTGAACGCGAACTCGGCAAGGTTATTGAAAAGTTGAATGAAAGCGCACAGCCTTGTGTTGGCGTTATGCCTGTGCTGGAGAAGCTTAGCAAGGAGGGCAAATATGGCATGTCTGTTGTTAGCTCGAGTGCGTTGAGTCGTGTGCAGGCGAGTATTAAGAAGACGGATATGGCGAGGTTTTTTAGAGAGGATTATGTTTTTAGTGCGGCGACGAGCTTGCCTAAGCCTACGAGTAAGCCGGATCCGGCGGTGTATTTGCATGCGTGCAAGGTCATTGGGGTTAAGCCGGAGGAGTGTGTGGCTGTTGAGGATAGCAAGAGTGGTGCTACTGCTGCGAAGAGAGCGGGTATTCCTTTGATTGGGTATGTGGGAAGTTATGAGGATGAGGGACTGGATGAGGTCAAGGCAAAGGAGGAGATGTTGTTGAAAGAATGCGGCGCTGTGGCCGTGATGAGGAACTGGAACGAGTGGGAGAAGTCTTTCGAAAAGGTCTTGCAATCGTAGATATGCTATTGTGCGAGACGAATTTTATGCACAAGATATATAGGTGACAAGATAATGCTATGGTACATTTGAGTCGAACAGTGTGTCGCTCGCTAGCATGGTAGAGTAATGCTATATAACTGAAGTTACCTGGTATGTTGGAAGTGTTGTATCTCCTAGAGACCTGGAGCATTTTTTGCCAAGACAAGAGAGAACTGGACAGCAAGCGAGCACGATCTTGAGCAGCTCGTGCATAGAACATCCAAATGACGAAACACAAAATACACCCATATACTCTTCGAAACAATTAAAAAATCAAGGAGCGCAGCTTACAAGCTTTCCGAATTAGTGAATCGCGTGCAATGCCATCCCGCACTTCCCTGTCTCATCCGTCCGTTGCCATGCTGTTTCAATCCTAGCAACGAGTAAACAACGGCCTAATCACTTAAGACCAAGTCTATTTCCTCCACACTTCTTCGTCTTCCTCTTACAGATCGTTATCATACACATATCATCCCTTCCCAAGCGTTCATCCATTGAACGCAGCCCGTAGCCAACCTGGACTTTGACGCTCGCGTACCCGTTCCATTCAGTGTCTTCCCTTCAACCTACCGCGACAACGAAGAGCAATCTTCTTCTGAACAAGACACAAAGACAGAAGTCACTTTGAGTGGTGGTCGGGAAGACACTGTTGATTCTCGCTACTTTTCTGCTACTTCGGCCAAACCTGCTCGTCAAGGTACCACGGAGACGTATCGCAAGGAAACCAGAGTTTTTGAGAGAGACGACACTCGGCAACGTGCTAGAACAAGTGATCACGAGGTTGATATCGAGGTTGACCTTAAGAATCGTCGGTGAGTGATCGTTCGAGATGCAATACTTGATATGTTGGCTAATACTATGATATAGCTACACCGAGCCTATCCACCATCACAACGCAGGTACTCGTGTGAACGTAGACGAAAGAGTCTTCGAACGAGACAGTCGTAGCGTCAACTTCCCTGTATCTACCAGCCAGGACGACGTTGTGAAGACAACTTTCATTAAGAAAGACCGTGTTATTTCCCACGGACCTCCTCACGATCAAGTTCACCACAAAGCAGACATGGGTTTTTACGACGAAGATGGTCACTACCACTCGTAAGTCATGCTAAAGCCATCCAATTTTCAACACCCACTGACACCCAGTATCAGCCTCCGCCACGGGCTTCACCGCGCTGCCGACCACATCCTCCACCCATTCGATCGCAAGGAAGAAGTTGACATCAACGTCAACGTCTCCGGCAGTAGTCCTCAGAGCTCTTCGTCTTCCAGCTCAACATCCTCACGCTCCTACCACCCCAACACAATCACCGTTCCCTGCCACCACATTCATGTTGGCGATCTCCTCCTCATTCAAGGTCGTCCCTGCCAGATCATCAAGATCACCATGTCTCCAGCAACCTCACAATACCGCTACCTCGGCATCGGTCTTTTCGACAGGCAAATGTACGAAGAGACTTCCTTTGTCTCCAATCCGAGCCCTAGCATCTACGTACAGAACATGCTAGCGCCTGTTTTCAAGCAATACAGAGTGCTGGACGTCGTTAGTGGAGAGAAGACTGTAGTGGCAATGACGGAGGAAGGGAAGGTTGTGCAACAATTGCGAGTCTTAGAGAAGGAGGGGTTATGGAGTAGATTGGCTAGTGCTTGGGCTGGTGGTAGTGGTAGTGTTAGAGTGTTGGTTGTGAGGGATGCAGGTAGGGAGGTTGTTGTTGATGTCAAGGTGTTGGGTGGTGCTGCTAGGTTGTGAGTGAAAATGGTGTGACAGGGCAGCAATTGAGCATATTGGAGGTGCATTGCGGGTTGCCAAAACTTTCTCTTCTGGGTATAATAGCATCAAGGATAGCGATGTGCTGGTGGTAGTTTAATGCGATATCAGTTTCTTTCTTTTCTGCACCGTCGCGTCTTCAGCTCTAGCAAGAGCGATGAAAAGTATAGTATCAAACGTTTGTTCACTGGTCGCACCTTCCATGGAAAGTATCCACATGTTAACAAGCTCGCAATCATGAGCTTGTTGTTACTTCAAAAGCCGATTGTTTCATGTGCTCCGAGAAGCCCGAGGTGAAGACAAACTTTATGCAGGGTCAAGATTTAACCGAGCCAATCAGATGTGTCCACGCTGTTAACGAATCTCGAAAACTTGACATCGCGAAGATGAGAAAAAGCGCGTCAAGGTCAGCCGACGCCAGCGTATGAACACACAGGAAGAAGCGAGAAGTCAACTGGACAAGTACGATGCCCACGCATATTCGATAGCGTAGGTTGTTTATTGGAAGAGGATGTGATACAATCATACGTGACACGAACCAATCTCAAACGCCGTATCTCTAATCAAAGTCGGTCATGTCAGCACCTACGGCACCCATGATTGCTCCAAGCAATAATACGGAGCCTGTTGTATCAAACAACGACAGTACGACTGAGGCCAGCACAAACGTCGACAGCGCAAACAATGACAGCGCAAACAATGACAGCGCAAACATTGACCAGGATATTGAGATGACAATAGACGAGCCAGCACAAGTCTCGTCACCACTGTCCGAACAGTCAAGTCAAGTGACAAACAGTGTCAAGGAAGCAGCTGCAGCTGATGACTCTGAGGCGGAAACTGACATAGCCTCGACAAACAACACTCCTGTGAAAAATCGTACAAGGCCAGGCTTCCAATACTCTCTGGACTCTAACGATGCAATTTCGAAGCGGCCCTCAGAGATCGGTCTTCTGACTCAAGCTGCTGCATTAGCACGCAAAAGGAAAGCTGAGGGTGAAGCAGCCACAGATATACGACGAAGTCGAAGTCGAACACCAGTTCCTGATATTGCAAGCAACAACGCAACCAAAAAGGCTCGTTTGTCACCTGACCTCGCCGCTACCCGGTCTTCTGGTGCAAAAAGCAGTGACCTTCCTACTGAACGTGCTACACGCGCCGGCACACCAAGTGACAGGTCAACAAGCAATCTTCTGGCACAAGCAAGACCCCATCTTGCTGAAAGCTCTCGTGCCAAGACCGAACCCCGAATGCGATCTCACTCACCTGCCAACGCACGATCTTCACACCGTCGTTCATCATCCTTCCACACTGCTGCCGCCGCTGCTGCTGCATCGGGAGACCGAGAACGACGAGCAAGAAACCGCCAGTCGCTTGAGTCTGTAAGTAATGAGAACACGCCAATACCTGGTCGCGCTCGACATTTAGAATCAACACCTGCATATTCACCAATGGTGCGACGTGACAAGGATTCCACTGGCCGTACTCAACTCGCTCAAGCTTGCGACAAAGGCCATGTTGAAAAAGTCAAGGAGTTGTTAGCAGATGCGACGAAGGAATATATCAACGAGCCTGATAACGCTGGAACAAGCCCTGTGCAAATGGCTGCACTGAAAGGTCACGTGGACATTGTGAAATTACTTATTGATGCTGATGCGAAGATTGATGGCGCGAATCAATATGGTGATACACCCTTGATAGATGCAGTTGAAAACAGCCATGCAGATGTCGTCAACTTGCTACTCAAACATGGTGTAGACCCCTGGCGTGCTAACAATCGTGGCGATCGACCTGCCGACCTAGTCAACGACGATGACGAGGAAGGCAATATTCGCCAACTCCTCAAAGATGCGTGCGAGGCTTGGAATGCAAAGAATCAAGGCAGTGTGCAGAATATTCCACGACCGCAAGTCCCCAAAACCCGCGACCTTTTGTATGTGGCACCGAACTCAAAGAATCTGCGCGACTTTGCAGAGAATGGCGACACAGAGGGTGTCAAATACATGTACAAGTGTACTGTAGAACCGAATAACGACTGTTTGGTTGCAGCTGCGAGAGGTGGACACGTCGATACTGTGCTCGAAATGCTAGAGTATGCAAAGTCTTGGGCACTGCCATATGATCCTGATCCAGAATTGGTTGATGGAGAGACTGCAATGCTAGCAGCGATTGAGCGTGGTAACATTGGTGTCATTCGGAAATTGTTGGAGTGGGACAAGCAAGGACTGGATGCTAGGAGATTGATCAAAGGCAAAACATATTTTGATACTCTAGAGTCAATGTCTATGAAGCCGCCTGGCTGGGAGGAAGGCTATTCATTGCTCAAGGCTGCCTATGAAGACGAGGAAAGGTCATCTATGAGAGGTAGTCCCGGTCAAGGTGAGGCGGCAAATTTGCATATTTAACTCATCTTATACTAACATTAGCAGAACCACCACGTCGCCGGAAACTCATGACTGGCAAGCAACGTAATGAGGAAGCAGCGAGCAAAGCAGCTGAAGATAGCCATCCATCAGATGCCTCACCTACCAAGCAAAGTATCAAGAGTGAAACCGAAAACGACG
>Ga0160428_1000554_pt1 | contig 39721 bp, 34 predicted proteins | sample SolpanmetagenomM_FD_108198 | JGI IMG/M metagenome (GOLD analysis project Ga0160428, IMG submission 108198) | Solar panel surface microbial communities from Lawrence Berkeley National Laboratory, California, USA - M | ecosystem: Engineered > Built environment > Solar panel > Unclassified ... | reverse complement strand
CGGTATCGAACGGCTTGCCGACCGACTCGATCCGGCGAATGCCCTGCGATTCAAGGGCCGTACGAAGCTGGCGCTCGACGGCCTCGATGCCGCCTTGAAGCGACTCGACCGTCGAACCCTTCTGAAGGTGGGCGACGGTGCGCTCGAAGTTGTCGAGTACGGGAAGGAGCTCCTTCGCCAGCTTCTCGGCGGCGTACTTCATCGACTCCGACTTCTCCTTCTCGACACGATTGCGGAAGTTCTTGAAGTCGGCCATCGCCCGTAGGACCTGGTCACGAAGCTGATCGCGCTCGTCGGTCAGCTTCTGGACCTGGTCGAAAAGGTTCTGGATATCGTTCTCGACCTGCTCTCCGGCCTCGCCCTGGGTGTTGGCGTCCTCGGTCTGAAGATCGGGATTCTCGTCGCTCATGGCGGAGAGTTTACCGGGAGCCGAGAAGGTCCTCCCGCAGTGCGGTGGGAAGGACCTCCGGGTCGCGGGCTAGGCGACGGCCATCGCGACGAGCGACTCTTGGGTCGCCCCGGCCGCCTCGACCGCCGGAAGCAGCTCGCCCCGGCGCATGACGTGGATGCGGTCGCAGACGCCGAGAAGCTCGGGCAGATACGACGACACCATCAAGATGGCCTTGCCTTCGCCGGCGAGGTCGTCGATGAGGCGATAGATCGTCTCTTTCGAGCCGACGTCGATGCCTCGCGTCGGCTCGTCGAGAAGCAGGACGTCCACGCCGTGACGAAGCATCCGTGCGAGGGCGACCTTCTGCTGGTTGCCTCCCGAGAGCTGGCCGACGGGCTGCTCCGGGCCGCGCGCCTTGACGCCCAGCCGTCCGATCCACTCGGCGCCCGTGACCGCCTCGCGGGCGGGCGACACGACGGCGGTGTTCAGGCTCGCCATACCGACGTTCTCGTAGATCGGAAGGTTGAGGAACAGTCCCTCTTCCTTGCGGTCTTCGCTAAGGAGCCCGACGCCCTGCGCCCAGCGGAGCGCGGGTGATCCGGCGCCACCCATCGCGCCCACCTGGATCTCGCCGCTGACGACGGGGTCTAAACCGAAGATCAGGCGAAGAAGCTCCGTGCGCCCCGCGCCGTTCAGGCCCGCGATGCCGAGCACCTCGCCCCGTCGAAGCTCCAGCGAAGCGCCTTCGGGCTTAACGATCCCCGAGAGACCGTGGACGGAGAGCGCGACGTCGCCTTCCTTCCGATCCGTGCGGGGATACAGCTCGTCGATCGAACGGCCCACCATGAGGCGGACGATCTCCGCGTCGGAAAGCTGGCGCGCCGGGTGGACGCCGACCTGGCGCCCATCGCGCAGGACCGTGGCGACGTCCGAGACGCGCCGGACCTCATCGAGAAAGTGAGAGATGAAGAGGACGGCCTTTCCGCTGTCGCGGAGGACGTCCATGACGCCGAAGAGGGCCTCGACGTCGGCGCGCCCAAGGCTGGAAGTCGGCTCGTCGAGGATGACGACGCGACTGTCGAGCGCGACCGCCCGCGCGATCTCGACGATCTGCCGAGAGGCGGGGGAAAGGCGGCGGACGGTCGTGGTCACGTCCAGATCGCTGTAGCCCATCTTAGCGAGCGCCTCGTGGGCGATCTGCCGGGATCGGGCGCCACGAACGACCCCGAGCTTCGTCTCTTCGGCCCCGAGCACGACGTTCTCCGCCACGCTCAGGTCAGGGCAGACGCTCAGCTCCTGGTGGATCATCGCCACGCCCGCGTTGCGGGCATCGGCGGGGGTGCGGGGAGCGTAAGGCTCGCCGCCGATGGTCATCGTGCCCGAGTCGGGGGCGACGACCCCGGCGAGGACCTTCATCAGGGTCGATTTGCCGGAGCCGTTCTCGCCCAAGATCGCGTGAACCTGGCCCGACTGGGCGCCGAGGTCCACCGCGTCGAGAGCGACGGTCGCGCCGTAGCGCTTGGAGATTCCCTGTGCTTCGAGCAAGGTCAGTTCTTGGGCGGCGCGATCAGCTCGGCGATGGCGGAGTCGCTGAGACCGGCCTTGGTCACGTAGGTCACGCCGGTATCGACGTTGGTCGACTCGATCTTCTCGCCTTTAAGCTTCTGCACGAGGGTCTTGACGCCGAGGTAGCCCATCTTGCGCGGGTCCTGGACGATCAGGCCGTCGATCTCGTTCGCCTTGAGGCCATCGATAAGTTTGGGGCTTGCGTCGAAGCCGACGAACTTCACCTTTCCGGCGAGCTTCGCGTCCTCGAGAGCACGGAGCATGCCGAAGGTCGTGCTCTCATTGACCGCGTAGATGCCGTCGACGCCCGCCGCGTCGCCCTGACGCACGCTCTGGATCATGTTCTCCGCGATCTTCTGGGCCGTATCCACGGTCACGCCGCCGAAGTCCTGCCGCAGAACCTTGATGCCGGGATGCTTCGCGATCTCGTCGAAGAAGCCTTTCTCGCGGGCCATCGTGCTGGACGAGCCTTCCTGGTACTTGAGAACCATGACGCTTCCCTTGTCGTTCAGGAGCTTCGCAAGCTCGGTGGCGGCCGTCGCACCGCCCTTCTCGTTGTTCGTCGCGACGAGGGCGACCGCCTTGCTGTCGTCCTTGAGGGGCGAGTCGACGAGGACGGTCGGAATCTCCTGCTTGGCCGCCTCGGCGACGGGATTCATCAGGGCCGCGTCGTCGAGCGGCGCCAGAACGATGCCGTCGACGCCGGTCGAGATGAAGCCCTCAACGATCTTGATCTGGCTTTCGCGGTCGCCTTCGGTGAGCGGCCCCTGCCACTTGATCGTAGCGCCCAGCTCCTGCGCGGCCTTGTCCGCACCCTCGTGGAGCGATTTCCAGTACTCGTGGGTGGCGCCCTTGGGGATCACGGCGATCGTGTACTTCTTGCCGGAAGTCCCCGTCGTGGCCGTGGATCCGCCCGATTCGGTCTTGGCGTCGCCTCCGCCGTTACAGCCGACGAGGAGCGCGAAAGCGGCGATCGTTGCCGTCGCGAGAAGGGTGGGCTTCATCTTCGCAAAACTTACCCGCCCAGAGGGTCGGACCGCTAGACCATTGGTCTACGCGTTGGCCCGCAGACCGTCGTAGGCGAGGGCGACCAGCGTGCCGAACGCGACGACTGGGACGGCGGGCAGGGCGAGCGGCTCCGTCGTTCCAAGAGCGAACACGCCCGCCGCCGCCCAAGGAAAGGCTCGCAGCCGGGGATCGTGCCGCAAGAGCCGCCCGAGCCGGTAGGCCAGAAACCGGTTGCCGACGAGCAGGCCGAGGGCCAACACGCCGGTCGTACCAAGCCAAGCCGGAGAGAAGAGAAGAACGAAGCTCTGCCAGAGGTTGAGGGCGCCCACGTCGTTGGCATGCGCGAGCAATCCACCGGGACTCCAGACCGCCCCCTCGTGGACGAGCCGCAAGAGACCGGTCGGAAGCAGCGCCAGAGCGAGCACGAAGAAGGGACGGAAAAGCCCTTCGGCGGCGACCAACGCGAGCGCGGGAACGATCAGCAAGGCGGAGTGGCCTCCGACCCACCAGGGTCCGCCGGTCACTCCCCAAAGAAGGAGCGCGGCGACCGTCGCCCGCCCCAGCCAGCGCCCTCGGGTAAAGGCAGCGACGCCCGTGAGATAGGCCAAGAAGGCCCCAAGGGCGAGACCGGGCACGTCGAGATCGACGGGACCGAAACGTCCTGAGAAATCGGACCAAAGCGGATCGCCCAGAACGAGGCAGAGCAGCCCGATTCCGCATGGAGCCCAAAGCGGATGGGCCTCGGGCACGTTACGGCGCAGGATGAGAGTCAATCCCCATGAAGCCCCGTAAAGCCCGATGAGCGAGAGCGGTAGAACGATCGGCCATGCCTCGAGACCGCCCCCCGCCGCTCCCGCACCCGAGACGACCAGCGCGGCGGGCGAGAGGGCGACCAGAACGAGCATCTCCGACACGAACGGACCCCGATCCTCGTTCATCACTTGGGCGATCGCCCAGGCCAAGACGAAGGCGGCAAGGGTGAACCAACCGAGCAGAACTCCCGGCGCAACGTCGTAACCGTGCTCCAACCAGCGGTTTGGGCCACCCCAACGCCCGGCGTCGTTCGGGCGCCACGCGAACGACGCGGGACTCTGCAGCAGCGTGAGAACCCGGCTCCCCCGCACCAGACCCGGGATCCGCAGATCGTGCTCGATAGGAACGCCCTGGGGCCAACCTTTTCCCTTCGTCCAGAACCGGCTCCAGCCGTCGAAGCCTCCAGGCGGATACTCGACGACGAGACTGCGTCCTGTCGCTCGCCCCGTCAAGGCGATCGCTTCGTCCCAACCCTTCGCCTCGGCGACCACAAGGCCCGACGAAGGCAAGACCGCCTCGAACGGCTGGGACTTTACGGGGAGCTCTGGGTCGTTGAGGGCGAGCAGCAGGATGCTCGGACTGACCGCGCCACCATGGGTGAGAGCGACGACGGAGACGTCGCCGATCCGTGCGCGACGTGACTCGAAAAAGCCTCTTCGCGCCAAACTGCGCCCGTTCTGAGGCCTCCAGCCTCCATAGTCGGTCGCCAGAAAATTCGAGTCCGCTCCATCCGCCTCCAGATCCACTCCGCAGGCGACGGAAAGAATACGATTGTTGCGCCCCGACGAGTCGGAGGGCCAGCGAACCCATTCGCCGTGGAAGAAATCCGCAGCGGGCAGGTTCGGTCCGGCCTGATCGTGCTGGATGAGAATCAAGACGTCCTGGGCGGACGCGCCGAGGGGCAAAAGGAGAAGCGCGATCGCCAGCCAAACTCGAAGCCAGCCTCCTCGCTTCGGGCTCACCCCCGGACCGCCGACATGAGCTCGCCCGCCGTAAGGGCGGCCATACGCCCGTTCGGGGCGGCGAGAACCCGATGGGGGGCGTAGGCGTGGCCCCATTTTTCGGCCGGGGTGGGACCGAACGCCTGCACGGTCGGACAGCCGACCGCGACGGCGAGATGCATCACGCCGGTATCGGCGCCAATGGCGGTCGAGGCTCCCGCGAGAACGGCCATCGTCTCCCGGACGCCGCAACGCCCGACGAGGTCGATCACGGGATCGTCGAGAGCGGCGATGAGGGCGTCCGTCTCGGCGCGTTCGTCGGGACCGCCGACGGTGACGATGCGGCGTCCTTCCGCCTGCCACGCGCGGGCGGCATCCCGAATGGCTTCGAACGGAAGCCGCTTCTCGTCGTAGCGAGCCCCAGGCTGGATCGCGAGATCGGCGCCCTGCCGGAGACGATCGCCTTCCGCGCGCTCTTCGAGGGATAGAAGAACGCGCGGAACGGGATTCGCGATCGAGACCCCCAGCGGACGCGCGAGATCGGCGATGGAAGCGGCCTCGAAGCGCGCCGGATCTTCGGGGACGGCGTGGGTCAGGAGAGCGCTCCGTCCTTCCGTCGGATGGCCGATCCGTACCGGAACGCCCGCGAGCCGAGCGATCAAGGCGGCGCGGACGCTCCGGTTCACAAGGAGGCAGGCGCCGAACCCGTACCGACGCAGATCGCGGGCTTGGCGCATGAGGTCCCAGGGCCAGCGTCCCTTCGTATACGGGATCGAACGCGCGTGTCCTAGCGCCTTGGCGGCAAGGGGGGCTGTAAGGAGCGTCGTTTCCCACCCCGCCTCTTCCAAGGCATCGATCGTCGGCGCGGTCATCACCGCGTCTCCGAGGTAGGTCTTCATCGAGATGAGAAGCTTCCGACCATTGCCCGAGGCTCCGCAGGCGCGACCCGACCCAGCGGATCCTTGCGGGTCGGGATCGTCTTTGAACATCGCCACGGCCATGTAGGTTTTACCCCGCATATCCGGCGAGGGGTCCTTACGCCTTTTCGGACGCGTGGGTAACCTTTGAAGCCGATGCCCATCTTCGTCGGACTCGACTGCGGAGGCTCGACGAGCCGGGCTCTCGCGGTCGATGAGAACGGCGAACCGGTTTTCCGGGGTCAGAGCGGCCCTGCCAACCTCCTGTCGACCCCCCAGGAGGTGATCGTACGCAACCTTCGCCGCGCGACCGAAGGGTGCCCGCCGGCGACCGCCGTTTGTGGGGCGTTCGCGGGCTTGGTCGGAACGGTCCAGCGAGAACTCGCTGAAGGTCTCCTGCACGAGCTTTTCCCCGGCGCCATCGTGCTTGGCGTGGCCGACTACGCCGCCGCCCACGCCGCCGCCGCGACGGGAACCCACGTTACCGTCATCGCCGGAACCGGCTCGCTCGTCTGCGGATACGATGCGGAAGGCACTCTCGTGAAGATGGGCGGCCGTGGCTATCTTCTTGGTGACGAAGGTTCCGGCTACCGGTTCGGCCATGCGGCCCTAGTCCACTTCCTGCGTCGCCCCGCCGCTCGCTCCGCCCTTCTGCAAGACGCTGTCGAGAAGACGTTCGGAACCCGCGATGACGCGGCAATCGTGTCCGCCGTCTACCAAGCCGCCTCGCCCCAGCCTCTTCTCGCCCGCATCCTGCCCGCGTTCGCGATCGACCTCGAAGCTGGAGATCCCTACGCCGAGGCGTTCGCCCAAGCCGAACTGGCCGAGCTCGCTGAGCTTGTGGCGACCCACGTCGAAACCCACGTTTTCGATGTCCCTACGGTGCGCATCGCGCTGGCGGGCGGCGTCTGGAGCGCCAGCGGCCGGTTCGAGCGGATCTTCCAGCAGGCTCTCGAAGATCGCCTGCCAGAGCGTAGAATTGAGATCGACCGCATCGTGCGCCCTCCCGTCCAGGGTGCGGTCGCGCTTGCAAAGGAGCAGCTGATTGGGAACGGAAAGTAGAAATCCGAGGTCGTACGGCCTCGATCGAATGGACGCGGGCGAGATCGTCCGCCTGATGAACGAAGAGGAACGCGCGACGTTGCACGCCGTCGAGAGCGCCGAGGGGGCGATCGCCCAGACCGCCGAGCGGGCCGCCGCGGCCTTCCGACGCGGTGGGCGCGTCGTCTACGTCGGCGCGGGGACCAGCGGTCGAATCGCCACGATGGACGCTGCCGAGATGCCACCGACCTTCGGCGTGGAGCCTGGATCGTTCGTCGTGGTAATCGCGGGCGGCTCGGACGCCGGAGTTAAGGCGGTCGAGGACGCCGAGGACGATCCGGGCACGTCGGTCGAGGCCCTGAACGCGCTCGGTTTGAACCGAGACGATGTGCTGATCGGCCTCGCGGCCAGCGGCACGACGCCTTTCGTCGTGGCCGCCGTGCGCCACGCGCGGCAGAAAGGCGTGTGGACCTGCGGTATCGCGAACAACGCGCGGACTCCGCTGTTGGAGGAGGCTGACCTCGGCGTCTTTCTCGATACCGGCCCGGAGGTTCTCACCGGCTCGACCCGCCTCAAGGCAGGAACCGCGCAGAAGCTCGTTCTCAACCGGATTTCGACCGCCGCGATGGTCCTCAACGGCAAGGTCGTGGAGAACCTGATGGTCGACGTCAAAGCGAAGAACGACAAACTGCGTACTCGGTGTGCTCGGATCGTGGGCGACCTAACGGGCGCTTCCGTGGCGGAAGCGCGTGAGACTCTCGAGGAGAACGGCTGGTCGATCCGCGCCGCTCTCGAGAGACTCAATCGTCCGACGTATTAGCGCCGGCGAAGTGGGCCCTTCCTTCGAGGGCCGCTTCGCCGACTCTTACTTGCGGCCCTTCTTGCCCGGCTTCGGAGCCGGGATCTCGGCCTGCGGGTCTGGAATCACAGGAGCGTGTTCGGCGGCACCTTCCTGAACCCCATCTCCGGCGCCACGGACGATGTGGCTCCGAAGCATCCAAAGGTTCTTCTCCAGCTCTAGAACGATCCCGTGCAAGAGGTCGGCGGTCGCCGGATCGGGATCTTCGATCGCCTCCATCCGCTCCCGGATATCGGCACAGGCGTCTGCGAGTCGACCGACGATGTCTTCTAGGACCTGCTTGTCCTCGATGAACGTCGACTTCGCGACCTCCTTCACCGCGGTGGTCGCCAGGTCGCTCGGCTGGGCGTTGGGCGAGACGCCGAGGGTCGCGATGCGCTCGGCCACTTCGTCCGCCCCCTCCTCGCACGCTTCGTACACAAGGTCGAGGTGTTCGTGGATCGGCTTGAAGTGAGGGCCACGGATGTTCCAGTGGAGTTGCTTCGTCACGAGGCTGAGCGCCTTCAGGTCCACGAGCGTCGTCTGAAGGTTCTGCGTCACGACCGCCGCGCTCTCGTTGTCGAGCGGGAGGCCCTTCGGGCGGGTCTTCGTTGCCATTGCCTACGTCGGACGAGGCGAAGCCCGCGCTCGTTCCTTCGCTGCCGCCTCTTCCGCTGTCCTCAAGGAGCTTTCACCATCGTCCGTTTCTCACGGTCGACGCCGCCTTTTAGACCCTCTATGCCGGAAGGCTCAGTAGCGATATCCAAGATCCGGGGAGCGGTCGCCGAGCTTCGCGCCGATGTCCCCGCCGTCGTCCTTGCCGTTCTCGCCTACGGACCAGACGATCCGCCGCTTGGCGTCCACGCGGAGCTTGCCGGGTCCGTACGGATCGGGAAGGTCGGCGGGGCGGCCCATGCGTAGCAGAAGAACGGCGCGCAGAAGGTTTCGGTTCGCCGCCCGTCGCTGGCCTGTCATCGAGAGGCCGTCGAACACGATGGCCTGAGAGGCGAACTGACGTCCCAGGGTGTTCTTCCCCACGTTCATTCGGAGCCGGTACCAGAAGGCGCTCAACGAGTTCGATTCCGGGTTCTGCTCCGGGAGACCGGCGCCCGCCGCTTCGGCGAGCCTTGCCGCCTTCCCCACCGCTTGGTGGGCGGTTCGGCTTGCCTCAGCGATACCCGCATCGTAGATCGCGCCCGAAAGCCGGGCGGTCTCGCTGGGATTGAAGGTCCCAGCGGGGGCATCGTTGGAACGTTCGTCGCGCGTGCCTTCGATCGTCTCGCGCGTCAGATACCGCTTCGGATCGACGATCACCGGCAGAAACATCTGCTGGTAGTCGCGCCGCACCGCCGCGCCGAGTTCGGGGAGGGCTCCCTTCTGGACGGGAAGGAGGGCTAAGATCGCCCCGCGCCCCTGGGCGTCGAACCCGCCAGCGGTGTCGACCTGATAGGCGGCCCGAACGGCGATGGCATCGACGGCGATGGCGACGAGGCTGTCGATGATCACCCCTCCACCCTGAAGCAGCGCGTCGCCATACCGCAGGCTCAGCGCGGTGAGACGAGCGCTGGCCGCGTGGTCGCCTCGACCGGCGGCGTCTTTCGCCGCCAGCGCCAGGGCCTTCGCATAGGCTTTGAGCTTCGTTGGTTCTTCAAAACGCGTCGTGATCGTACGGAGCGGGTAACGGAGTCCACCTTCCCGAAGCAGAGCCGCGACCAGCCCTTCGCTCGCTCGGACCTTTGCGGCGACACGGGCGAGGACCGCAGGATCGCCCGGCTTGGCGCCGGAGCCCTGCGCGGCGGAAACGTCGCGGTCGTCGACCGAAGAGACCAGAGCGACGAGCCGTTCGTATCGGAGCTCGGCCGCCGGGTCAGGCGGGTCCTGAACCTTGAGGGACGCGGGCAGCGCGGCGTCGATCTGCGCCCGCGTCGCGGTTCCGATCTTTGGCGTGAACAGGACGAAAGCCGAAGCGAGGATCGCGCCCACCACGATGAGGCCGAACAGAAGCCAGAACGGTCGTTTCATCAGTATCCGAATCCCAGGTCCGGGCTCTCTTGCGTCCCGCCGCCCCCGATCTTACCGCCGTCGTCCTTACCGTTCGGGCCGATCGACCAGACGATCCGCCGCTTGGGATCGATTCTCAAGTCGCCCTTCCTGTAAGGATAGGGGGGCTTCGGCGATCCTCCCTGACGCAGCAGGACGACCGCTCGCAGGAGATTCCGGTAGGCCGCTCGATCCGCTCCGACGCGTTCGACCCCTCGGATCGGAACGTCCGAGATCATCGTGCGTCCGACCGAGTTGGACGTCCAGTTCATGGCGAGGCGGTACCCCGTCCTCGCTACGACTCGCGACCATCCGTTGGTGAGAGCGACCGTCTCAAGGCGGGCCAAACCTCGCTCGGCCCGTTCGACAAGATCGACCGGGGTGCGATCGCGCAACGCGTAACGACGCCTCGCGTTCGTGATCGCGCCCTCGTCGATCCGCCCAAGGAGGCGAGCGGTGCCGGCAGGATCGTAGGAACCGGCGACCTCACCCTTTACGGGGTCCTTGCCGCGGACGGTGATGACGTGGCCCCTCATAAAGTCCTCAGGATCTAGAAGCGTCGGTATGCCATATCCTTGAAACTCGCGTCGCAGGGCCCCCTCTAAGGCGGGGGCCCTGCCGTCCTCCGGCGGGAGAGCGAAGAGCAGGGCCGCACGTCCCGCTTTGTCGAGCGCGCCCGCTGTATCAAGCGCATAGGCGTTCAAGACCACCCGCCGATCGATGAAACCCGCGACGATCGCGTCGAGGACCGACCCCGAACCCTCGAAAAGAGCCGCGCCGAAACGGAGACCGAGGATCGCGTCGCGAGCCGACCGCCGCGCCTGGCCCCGTTCGACCGCCTCCTTGCCATCCCGATCAAGGAGCTCCACGAACGCGGTCTTCGGATCTATCCCACCGATCGCGACCCCGGACTTGGGAGCGGGCGCCTGGAGGGGTCCCTGGTCGAGGATCGCCTCGACGTCGGGGATCGCCGTTCCCGGCAGCCCATCGGGCTTTGGCCGCCCGAGAACGGCCATGAGGCAACCATAGCGCGCCTGCGCCGCAGCGTCCACGGGATCGACCGCCTTCAGCGAAGCGGGAAGGGCGGCGTCGATCTCCGCGCGCGTCGGCTTCCTGAGGTGCGGGGTGAGGATCACGAAGCCCGCCGCCGCCATCGAGACGACGAGGAAACCGAAAAAGGTCCTTCGAAAGCGGCGCATGGGAAGAGTACGCGTTTGGTACCCTCGAAGGATTCAGGTCCGCCCCGTCAACGCCCTGGCCCTCCTCGTCGCGGGCGCGTTCTTTATGGAGAACCTCGACGGCACGGTCATCACGACCGCCCTGCCGCAGATCGCGCGGTCGTTCGGGACCGATCCGGTTGGGCTCAACATCGGCATCACGGCCTATCTGCTCGCGATGGCGGTGTTCGTTCCCCTGAGCGGCTGGATCGCCGATCGCGTCGGGGCGCGAACGACCTTCGCCTCGGCCATCGTGGTGTTCATCCTTTCCTCCGTGCTTTGCGGCGTCGCGAACGGGGTGGCGACGTTCACCGCCGCGCGGATCGTCCAAGGAATCGGCGGCGCGATGATGGTGCCTGTCGGCCGTCTCGTGGTGCTTCGGAACACGGAGAAGCGCGACCTTGTGCGGGCGATCTCGACCATCGTCTGGCCGGGGCTCGTCGCGCCGGTGCTCGGCCCTCCCCTCGGCGGCTTCATCACGGACCACGCGAGCTGGCGCTGGATCTTCTTCATCAACGTCCCCTTGGGGCTGATCGCGCTTTTCTTCGCCTTCCGGATCGTTCCGAACCTGCGTGAGGTCGCGCGGCGACCGTTCGACGCGACGGGCTTTTTGCTCGTCGGACTCGCCTGCGTCTTGCTCACCGTCGGATTCGATGGCCTTCAGTGGCCACTCGCGCTCGGCGGCGTCGCCTTCGGCGGGATCGCGGCCCTCCACTTGCGACGAGCCGTCCACCCGTTGGTCGCGCTCGACGCGCTCCGGGTGCCGACCTTCGCCTACGCCCACGGGCCGAGCCTGCTCGCCCGGTGCGCGATCGGAGCGGTTCCGTTCCTGCTCGCCCTCTTCTTCACCGTCGGCTTCGGCCTCGGCTCGTTCGCGGCGGGAAGCCTCCTGCTGTGGGTGTTCGCGGGCAACCTCTCGATGAAGACGATCACGAGCGCCGTCCTCCACCGCTTCGGCTTCCGCCGGACCCTGCTGGCGAACGGCTTCGTCGCCTCTCTGACGATCCTCCTGCTGGCCCTTCTCACCCCTTCGACGCCCGTTCCCTCGATCGCGGCGGTCCTGTTCGTCGGCGGGATGTGCCGCTCGATGCAGTTCACCGCCCTGAACACGCTGGGCTACGCCGACGTGCCGCCGGAGACGATGGGAGGCGCGAACACACTCTCCAGCATGATCAACGGCCTTACCTTCGGCGCGGGACCGGCCTTCGGCGCGCTCGCGCTTTCGGTCGCCGCCCGGTTCCACGGCCACGCGGGCACTCCCCGGATCCCCGACTTCCAGATCGCCTTCGGGCTCGCGTCCCTGATGGTCCTCGCGACCCTTCCCGCCACGCTCCGGCTTCCCAGAGACGCAGGCAAGGCGGTGACGGGCTGATAAGGCTCAGAGGCGTCGAACCCGGACGCACGCACTTCCGTTTAGGGCGACACGCCGTCTGGAACGGCGACGCCGAGAAAGCGTAGAAGGGCGTCGGCCATCAGGGCGTTGCCCGCGTCGTTCATGTGGACGCCGTCGACGGTGAGAACGAGCTGCCGCTTCCCCGCCGCCTTCTGGTAGGCCCGTACGGTGTCGCGGCACAGGTCGAAAAGATTCACGAAACCGACGCCCTTGCGACGGGCGAGGGCCTCCTCGGCCTTCACGTAGGTTGCCATCCGGCGGTTCTCCGCGCTGTCGAGATCCTCGTAGACGAGAGTCGGCGAAAGGAGGACGACCTGCGCGCCCGCGCCTCGGGCGAGGTCGATCATCGCTTCGACACCTTTGAGATAGTCGGGCAGCTTGACGCCGCGCCCGAGGTTTCCCGAAGGATCGCGCCGGTTCGCGGCGAAGTCGCGGAAGTCGTGCCACACGTCGTTCACGCCGACGCTGATCGTGACGAGATCGGGGTGGCGATCGATCACGTCCTTTTGGAAGCGTGCGAGCATATCGGGAGCTTTCTGGCCTCCGATCCCCACGTTGGTCACGGTGAAGGGTTCCGCCGGGCGCGACGCGTCGAGACTCGCGTCTACGAGGGTCACGTAGCCTTTCGGCGATCCACCCATCGCGGTGATACTGTCGCCCATCATCACGATCCGGTGGACGCGACGAAGGTCGATCTGGGGATTCAGGCCCAGCGCTAAAAAAGTCGCGAGAAACATGGGCCTAGCATACGATCCTTTTTGCCCGAATAGTGGTCAGTACGTTAGTAAGGGTGGCTTGCCGCTCTCAAAGGACCCCCATGAACACTCGCACCTTCCTCGGCCTCGCCGCAGCGCTGGTCGCGACCTCGATGCCCGCGATCGGGTCAGCCCAGCGTCACCGCACCTCCAACCGCTCCGTCGGCGGTTACGGGCGTGGCCCGTTCTACCCTTCTAGGATTCCGAGGGCGTCCCAGAACTACGTTGGGTCGGGCGTCCCCTTCCGCAGTGGCGGAGCCTCGGTCACCTTCGGTCCCGGTGGCGGATTCTACGGTTACGCGCCGACCTACTACGGATACAACCCTTACGGGTACGGCTATGGATACGGAACCGGTTACGGGTATGGCTATGCCGCCCCCAGCTATACCTATGGGAATTCCTACCTTCCGGGTTTCGGGTACGTGCCGAGGAACCGGTACACGCCGGGCCGTCACCTCTACCGCCATCGGTAAGGCGCACTTCGTGGGCAGGGAACCCCAATGGGAAGGTTGCCGCCTACAAAATCGTCCATGAAACTCCTCACCGTTTTGAGCGCGGTCTTCGTGACCGCGCTGTTGCCGTCGCTCGGAGCCGCGCAGGCTCACCTCCCGAACCTGAAGGACCGACTCAAGGTTCACAAGGAGCGGCTTCCCCGCCCCAGCCACCGGCTTGCGGTCGTCCACCCGCGTCGCCTCGCGGTCGATCAGAAGGACGGACGCCACCAGCCGCGCCTGCTCGGTAAGAAGGACCGTCACAAGACGCGTCGCGAGATCCGAAAGGTGACGCATAAGCTGACGGCTCCTCACAAGCACGTTAAAGGCGGCTAGCAAACCTTAGCGGATCAAACGGCGTCCTACGGCCATGAACCTTGGGGATCTACGGCGCAAGCCGATCGTCAGCATGGCCGACGGCGCAAAAATCGGGGAGGTCGATGACCTCCTCGTCGATGTAACGGCTTGGCGCGTTTCCGACGTTGTGATCGACTCGAAGCAGGGGAGAGGGCTTCTTCCGCTCGCTTCGCTGAAAAGCATCGGCCCGGACGCGATCACCGTAGAAAGCGCCAGCGCGGTCGCTTGGAACGCGCAGGGCGCGGGCCTTGCCTTCGCGGCGATGAGAAAGTTGATCGTCGTCGATGGTTCGGGAACGAATATGGGGCACGTCGTCGACCTCGCCTACGATCCGGACGGAGCGGTCCGATCATTCGAGATCCACCAGGGCGGCGTCTTAGGGCTGGGCGTCAAGGTAACGAACGTAACGCCCGCCGACGTTCGAGGAGTAGGCGACCGTCTCCTCACCGTTGAGCTCCCGGGCGAGGCGCCCGTCTCGACGCCCCCCTCGGATCTACCCGTCGAGTAGCGGACCGGTCCGTTGGCCCCCTCTTAAGAACCGACCGCTCATCATAGAAGACGTGGCCCTCGTCCGCGCGATTTTTCGCTTCGATTCCTCGGGCTGGCTTCCCATCGGCGCCTTTCTCCGTGCGCTAGGGGTCGCGCTCGCGGTGTGGGCGGGGGCTAAGGTCGGGGGTGGGTGGGGCGCGGGCGTTCTGGCGGGTGTCGGTGCGCTCTATTCTGGGATCGCATCCTTCGGAGGGGTCCATCAAGCCCGGCTTCGGCGCATGATCGCCGCGACCGTGGCCGCCTCCGCGACGACCTTGCTCGGCTGTCTCGTTCAACCGAGCGACCTTCTGAGCGCCTTCGCCGTTACGGTCGGCGCCTTTGCCCTTGGTCTGCTCGCCGCCGCTGGCCCGGACGCGGCCCAGGTAGCGCTGTTGGGAACCGGCACCCTCATCGTCTTCGCGGGGTTACCGGGCGCAAGCGCCCAGCCGGTCGGGAACGCGACCCTCGTGCTCGGTGGCGGCTTGGGCCAAGCGGCGATCCTGATGCTGTTCCATCCCTTCTCGCCCATCGCGGCGGAGCGTCGGGCCGTCGAACGGGTGTACACGGGCCTGAGGCGTTTTGCCCGGAGCCAGGCGGAAGGCAAACGAGGACCGTTGCCCGATGTGGCCGCCCACGCGGAGGCGCGCGAACTCCTGCGGGCGGGCATCGCCTTCGATCGTCGCCCCGAACTCGAGCGTCTCTGGTCGGAGATCGAGCTTGCAGACGCCCTGCGAGGGGGGCTCGCGGGTCTCGACCGCGCCCAGGTCGAAAGGGAGGTTTGGGCGATGCTCGCCGACTGGCTCGATGAAGCGACGGCCGAGATCGAGCGCGGACGCCCCGTGCGTCGGCGCCTGCCATCCTTGCCGTCCGATTCCGAGAACGTCTGGATCAAGCGGATTCGCCGGACGGTTGAAGCGGAAGAAAGAGGACGACTTCCGGTCGTGATCCCGCATGCCGGAACTTGGCTGGCGGCTCTGCGAAACGTCGAGACGCTACGCGCTCTCGCCCTCGGCCACGCGCTTCGCTACGCCCTCGCGATCGGGATCGCGACCCTCGGCTACCGACTGCTCGACGTCCACCACGGCTACTGGGCGCCCCTGTCGCTCGCTTTCAGCCTCAAGGCCGACTTCGCTTCGACCGTGACGCGCGGTCTGGGAAGGACCTTGGGCACGGCGGCGGGGGTTCTGGTCGCGACGCTTCTGGTTCTCCTCCACCCGTCGAACGGCTTTCTAACGGGCGCGATGCTCGTGGGCGCGTGGCTCTCGTTCGCACTCCAGAACGCTTCGTTCATGGGCTACAGCGCGGGGCTGGCGTTCTACGTGGTCACGTCGGTCGTCCTTTCCGGCGCATCGGTCGCCACCGTCGGGCTCGAACGCATGGGGGCGACGTTCGTCGGCGCCGCGATGGCCCTCGTGGCGGCTCTCGTCTGGCCCCAGTGGGAGGCCAGCAAGGCGCGGACGAGTCTCGCGGTCGCCTTCGCCGCCCAGGCGGAGTACGCGACGGCGGTAACGGAGGAGCGAAGTCCAGAAGCGATGGCGGGAGCGCGTCTCCAGGCTCGCTACGCCCGCCTGGAGGCGGAGCGGGTGATCGCCGCCGCCGGCTTCGAGCCACGTTGGAGTCGCGGAAGAAGCCTCGAAGGCGCCGAGGCCGCTCTGGCGCGACTGGCGGAAAACGCCGCCCGCATCCTCGCCGCCCACGTCGCCGCGCTGGACGGCGAATCGGACGACGACCTTCGCCGTCTGGCCGCCGAGGACCGGAGCATGGCGGCGGACCTGATGGGCTGAGGAACAAAAACGCGCCTAGGAGCGTCGGAGCGGCGTGCTCAAGCCTGGCCGACTTGCCCCCTACCGCCGGCTTCTCCCTGCCTTTCTGCTCGTCGCGGCGATCGCGATCGCGTTCTTCTTCTCCTCCCGCCAGTTGGTGGACGATGCCCTGCGGGGACGCCAAGCGAGCGACCTGAGCCGCGACCTCGCAACCATCCGCAACGGGCTCAACGCCTCCCAGAGCGCGGATCGCGGCTACGTGGTGACGGGCGACGAGCGCTACCTGGCCGACTATCCCCAGAAGCGGCTTGACGTCGAGGAGGCCTTGGCAAGAGTCGCCAAGCTGCCCCCGACCCTGATCGACCCGGAAGTCGTCGACGACCTCAAGACGGACGCGGAGACGATCATGACGGCTTCGGCGGAGACGATCCGGGTCCGCCGGGAGAAGGGATACGACGCGGCGACCGCTTATGTGCGCGACGGGAAAGGCCAAGCTATCATGCAGCGCGTACGCACCGTCGCCCGGCGGATCGATTCTCACCTGGAAGACGAGGCGACCGTCCGGCGCGAGCGGCTCAACAGTATGGCGTGGCTAACCGGGGGTGTGGTGTTCGGGGGAAGCGCGTTGCTCTTCCTTTTGCTCGCCCGCGCCGCACGGACCATCACCCAGAGCGAAAGCGACCTCTCCGGCAGTGAGGAGAGGTTCCGATCCCTGATCGAAGCGACTTCGGAGATCATCTGGACCACCGACGCGGGGGGGCAGATGGAGCCTCACAATCCAAGCTGGCAGGCCTTCACCGGCCAGACGCCGCAAGAGTACACAGGAACAGGATGGATCACGGCGGTCCACCCTGACGACCGGGCGCGTTCCGCCGAGCGGTGGGAGGCCGCCGTCCACTATAACCTCGCCTTCCGGCTGGAGCACCGCCTGCGACGACAGGACGGAGAGTATCGGACGATGAGCGTCCGCGCGGTACCGGTCTTCGACGATCGGGGTCGCCGTCGCGAATGGATCGGCGTCCACGCGGACGTCACCGAACGTCGACGGGCGGAAGCTGAGCTCGTCGAGCTCAAAGAGATGGCAGAGGCGGCGAACGTGGCGAAAAGCCAGTTCCTCGCCAATATGAGCCACGAGCTTCGGACGCCGCTCAACGCGGTGATCGGTTACTCCGAGATGCTCAAAGAGGAAGCCGAAGATCTGGGAGCGGCCGAGACGATGGGTCCGGACCTCGATCGGATCCGCGGCGCGGGCAAGCACCTCCTCGCCCTGATCAACGACGTGCTCGACCTCTCCAAGATCGAATCGGGCAAGATGGAGCTGTTCATCGAAGAGACGGACCTCGAAGGCACGCTCGACGAGGTGATCGGCACGATCCGACCGCTGGTCGAGCGGAATGGAAGTCGCCTAGAGACGACGTCCTCGCCCGATCTAGGCCGAATACGCACGGACGTGACGAAGCTGCGGCAATCGCTTCTGAACCTCCTGTCGAACGCGGCCAAGTTCACCGAGAACGGCGTCGTCACCCTGGTCGCGCGTCGGAGCCGACACGACGCTCGCGAATGGGTCGAATTCGAGGTTCGCGACACCGGGATCGGGATGAGCGAGGATCAGATCGGACGGCTGTTCCAGGCGTTCAGCCAAGCCGACGCCTCGACGACCCGGAAATACGGCGGCACCGGGCTCGGGCTCGTGATCACCCGGCGCTTCGCGCGGATGCTTGGAGGCGACGTCACGGTGACGAGCGTTCTTGGGGAAGGCTCCGTCTTCCACATGACGATCCCGGTCGAGACGGCTCCCAGCGTGCCGGGCGAAGCGATCCCCGAAGGAAAGGAGGGAGCCCTCGTGCTCGTCGTGGACGACGACCCGACCGCACGCGACCTCATGTCCCGCACTCTCACGAAAGAGGGCTATCGCGTGGTCCTTGCCGAGGACGGCGACCAGGGCCTTGAGATCGCCCAGAGAATGAAGCCGGACGTGATCACCCTCGACGTGCTGATGCCACGGGTCGACGGCTGGACGGTGCTCAGCAACCTGAAGGCGGACGAGCGAACGGAGAACATCCCGGTCCTCATGCTGACGATGGGTGACGAGAAGAACCTCGCCTACTCGCTCGGAGCTTCGGAGTTCCTGACCAAACCGATCAATCGCGACCGTCTCGTCAACGCGCTCGATCGCGTTCGGTGCCAAGAGCCGATCTGTAAGGTGCTGCTCGTCGAGGACGATCCCGACGCGCGTCTTATCACCAAAGGATCGCTGGAGAAAGAGCGTTGGAACGTCGTCGAAGCGGTCGATGGGCGGGAAGGACTTCGACGTCTTTCCGAAGAATCGCCTGATATCATCCTCCTAGACCTTAATATGCCGAACATGGACGGCTTCGAATTCATCGAAACGATGAGGGCTGATCCGAGATGGCAAGACATCCCGGTCGTCGTTCTCACGGCACGGAACCTGACGAACGACGATCGGCAGAGACTGAACGGCAACGTTCAGCGCGTACTCTCGAAAGGCGGCCTCGATCGGAACGGACTTTTGCGAGAGATTCGCAAGGCGATTAAGACGGAATCATAACATGGCGAAAATTCTATTGGTAGAAGACAACGAGGCGAATCGGGACATGCTTTCGCGACGGCTCGCGCGCCAAGGATTCGACGTTACGATCGCGGTAGACGGCGGCGAGGGCGTCACCCGGGCCGCGGAAATCCTGCCCGACCTTATCTTGATGGACATGAGCCTCCCGGTTATGAACGGTTGGGAAGCGACCCGGGCGATCAAGGCCAACCCGGCGACCGCGAGCATCCCGGTGATCGCGCTGACGGCCCACGCGATGGCGGGCGACCGGGAACAGGCGCTCGCCGCCGGTTGCGACGATTACGACACCAAGCCCGTGGAACTCCCGCGCTTGCTGGAGAAGATCAAGGGACTGCTTTCGGTCGCGGGCGGTTACGTTTCGTGATGACCTCGGAAGTGCGTCACGCCCTTCGAACGCCGCTCAACCAGATCCTCGGTTATGTGGATCTGGTGAGCGACGACGCCCGAGATACCGGGGCGACCGCTCTGCTGCCCGATCTCAACCGGATCAAGACCGCCGCCCTCGATCTGCTCGGGCAGCTCGAAGCCATCTCGCCCAGCGCGGTTCCCGAGCCCTTCAACGAGCCGGAGGAGACGGCTCCGAGCGACGGGCTCGACTTTTTGACGAGCTTCGCGCCGCCGGAAGACCTCGCGGACGGGAAGGTTCTCGTGGTGGACGACGATGCGAACAACCGCGACGTGCTCGCCCGCACCTTAGAAAAGAAGGGGTACGTGACCGTTCAAGCCGCCAACGGCCTCGAAGCTTTGCGCGCTCTCGAAGGGCCTGAGAATGGGATCGAGTGCGTCCTGCTCGATATCATGATGCCGGAGATGAACGGCTGGGAGACCCTTCAGCGTCTCAAGGCCGATGAGTCGACCAGGGCGATCCCAGTGATCATGATCTCAGGTCTCGGGGAAACCGACGCGGTGGTCCGATGCCTTGAACTCGGAGCCGAGGACTTCGTGCAGAAGCCGTTCGTGCCTACTATCCTCAAAGCGCGGGTCGGAGCCTCGGTCGAGAAGAAGCGGGCGAGCGACCGCGAGGCCGACCTCTACCACCGCCTTCAGGAAAGCTACCGCGAGTTGCGCGACTACATGGCGAGCGAGACCACATAACTAAGGCGCAAACCCGTGCTTCCGGAGAAATCGGAGCCTCGCCGGAACGCCTTCTCGAACCATCGAGTCGTAGTGCCCGCCGTCGGGAACCTCCAGAAGCTTGGCGTTCGCTCGGTTCTTGGTAAACGCGACGATCGGCGCCAAAGGGGCGACGATGTCGTCTCGGGCGTGGAAGACGGGCGTGGAAACCGTCAGCCCGTCCAGGTTTCCGAGGGGCGAGAAACGGACGAGGCAGTCGGTCAGGCCATGCACCCTCTTCTCCAGGATAAGGAGGGTCCTTCCCAGCCGATACCGCACGTCGGTGATCGGGGCGTAGGCGAGACAAGACCGGACGCGAGGATCGTTCTCCGCCAGGGCCAAGGCAAGCGTCGCGGCGGAACTGTGACCCGCCACCACGACGCGATTCGGATCGACGGAAAGCGTTCGGAGCGCGTAGTCGATGGCTCTTTTTCCGTCGGAGACGCCTGCGTCCGCCTCCATAAAGGACCGGGCTGCCAGGCTCGCCGCCCGGAGGCTCTGGCCATCCATCGGACCGGAAACGTCGTAGGCGACGACGGCGTAGCCCGCCTTGACGTAAGGCAACTGCTCCGGAACGTCGCCTTCTCCGAGGGCCATATCGTCGAAGCCGTGGGCGCCCGCGGGGGCGACGACCACGCACGGCTTGCCTTTCGTAACCCCACGGGAGGCGTAGATCCAAAGGCGGTGATCGGGATCGAGCCGAACCTCGCGGTAGGGGCGACCGGGACTCCGATCCTGCGGGGCGTTGGACGGCGACGTCTGGCGGGCACACCCGACGAGAGCGAGGGAGACCAAGGCGAGTCGACGCACGGTTCGAGATTACCGAGTCCGATCAACCGGCGCGGTCGAACTCTCGGGGCGTTGATCGGGTTGACCCGCGAAACCGGGAGCCCAGCGACAGATCCGGTCGGGGACGTATCCTACGACCGATGAGAGCGACCCTCGCCGATATCGCACGGGAGACAGGGCTGACGCTCGGCACCGTTTCGAGGGCTCTCAGCGCCGAGGGCAAGTACGCGATCGCCCCGAAGACGCGCGACCGGGTCGCCGAGGCGGCGTCGCGGCTCGGCTACCGGCCGAACATGATGGGCCGGGCGCTGGCCGCCGGGAGCGCGTCGCTCGTTCTTCTGCTCAGCCCCGATCCGTTCGCGCCCTACTACGTCGAGATCAGCCGGCGCCTATCGGCGCAGGCGGCCCGAAACGGCTATACCTTCCTGAGTGGCAGCGTCCTGCTGCCGGGCGAGGACGGCGTTCCGCCGAACGGCTGGCTCTATGGGGTCGACGGGATCGTCGTCTGCGACGACTACCATCCGCATCAAGCGGCCTACATCGCGGAAGCGCTAAGGCTTCACATCCCCATCGTCGGCCTCGGCATCCGCCATCCGTTTCCAAGCGACTTCGTCAAGGTCGATCTCTACTCGGCGGCGAGGAGCCTGATGGCGCACTTCGCTCAGCGGGGCGGGTGCCGCCTTGGCATGGTGTGCGCCCCCGGGATCCTTCCCGACGACCCTCGGCTGACCGCCTACACGGAGGCTTGCGAGGAGAACGGCCTTCCGGTGAGGCGGCTGGGCGCGGTCGACCAAAGCCGCGCCTCCGGACGGCAGGCGATCCTCGACCACTTCGTCGCGGGTGGGCCCTTCGACGGGATCTTCTGCGAGAACGACGTTCTCGCGGTCGGGGCCTACCGGGGGTTGACGGACCTGGGGGTGCGGGTGCCGGAAGACCTTCTGCTCGCGGGGTGCGACGGGCTCGACGACGCCCTTTTCCAGCGGACGCCCATCACGACCCTCGTCCAGCCGCTCGACCGGATGTGCGAGCGGGCCTGGACGATGCTCCAGGAAAGGATCAAGGGGAGCACGGAGCCCGCGCGCACCGAGGTGGTGTCGGCGACGCTTGAGACGCGCGCTTCGACCTTACGGGCTTGACCGCCGTTCGGCCTCGTTTGCGCAGCCCCCGCCTTTTTCGGAAAGCGCTTTCACGATCTTGGGCTAAAATGAAAACGCTTTCTGAACAAGACCATGAAACGCCGCGGTTTCACCCTCATCGAACTCCTCGTCGTGATCGCCATCATCGCCATCCTGGCGGCGATCCTCTTCCCCGTCTTCGCCCAGGCCAAGCGCGCGGCCAAGGACGCCGCCGGCCTCTCGAACGTCAAACAGATGGCCACCGCCGGGGTCATGTACTCCACCGACGCCGACGACCAGATCATCCCCTTCGAGAACCGGGGCGGCGTCTACATCGCCTGGCCCATCCTCATCCAGCCCTACGTCAAGAGCACGGACATGATGTGGGACCCGGGCAAGCAACGGTCGGTGACGGTCGGGCCGCAGCCGTGGGACGCGCGCCCGAACGTCGATTGGGGATGGCAGACCCACTTGGCGATGAACCGTTACGCCTACGCCAACGGCTACAACGTCGAGCGGACGCAGACGAGCTTCCCCGCCCCTGCCGAGCGCGTGGCTTGGATGTACGGCGAAGACCAGTGGTTCGGGTCGGACAACAAGGGCGGGGATCTGCTCTCGCAGCACTGGTTCGATGGCGTGCGGTGTTCCTGTCCCTCGCTCGCGAACTCTCCCACCGACTCCGACCAGGACCACTATAACCAGTGCGCTCGGGCAGCGGTCAGGTACCACGGCGACGGCTACATCTCGGCGTTCGCCGACGGCCACGCGAAGAAGATGTCCTACAAGAAGATGTCGGTCAACCAGCCGAGCTTCTCGGCCTCGAGCGCGTGCGAGGTGAAGAACACCGCCGGGGCGGACGGTCAGCAGGGGACCGCCGACGATCTCGACAACGAGTTGACGCGATTCTGGGGGCGCTGGTACGATGGCTCCTACTAAGGCGACCAAAGCCCTCGTCGCGCTCCTGCTCGCCGCACTCGCCGCCGGTCTTCTGTCCGGCTGCGGGGATTCGGCCCCCTCGACGACGCTCGCGCCCGACAAGCCCGCGCCGGACACGAGCAAGATGTCCTCGGCGGAGATGGACAAGCTCCTTCAGGGCAACCACGACGCGGGCTCTCGCAAGTAACCTTGGGGAGGCGGTCGCCTCCCCATCCCGAGCGTCGTTCTGGGTAGAACGAACCCAAGCTCGACCATTGGGCCGCCTCACTCCGTGACGCCGCCAAGCGGCGCCGTTCCAAACCGAAGTCATGATCTCCCTTCTCGCGTCCCTCTCGATGTTGCCGCCCGCTCCCATTCCGGCGGAGATCGAGGACGAGCAGGTGATGGGGCTGAACAAGATCCCCTATCACAGCACCCTCGTCCCCTACGGCGATATGCAGGAGGCTCTGCGGGCCGATCGCTACCGCTCGACATACGCCCGATCGCTTAATGGCCCGTGGAAGTTCCATTGGGTCAAGCGACCCGAGGCGCGGCCCGTCGACTTCTACAAGCCAGGTTACGACGTCTCCGGCTGGAAAACGATCCCCGTGCCGTCGAACATGGAGGTCCAGGGCTACGGAACGCCGTACTACCGGAACAACGGCTACATCTTCCAGAAGGACTGGCCCCGGGTGATGAGCGAGCCGCCGAAGGACTTTACGGCCTACGACGAGCGCAACCCCGTCGGCTCCTACCGGCGCACGTTCAACGTGCCCGCAGACTGGGAGGGGCGCGAGACGTTCCTCAAGTTCGACGGGGTGGACGCGGGCTTCTTCCTCTGGGTCAACGGGCAGAAGGTGGGCTACTCGCAGAACTCGCGCAACGCCGCCGAGTTCGACGTGACGAAATACCTGCATGCGGGTGCGAATACGGTCGCGGTGGAGGTCTACCGCTTCACCGCCGGTTCGTACTTCGAGGACCAGGACATGTGGCGGCTGTCGGGGATCTTCCGCAACGTCACCCTCTGGTCGGCGCCGAAGCTCCACGTTCAGGACACGTTCGTCACCACGGACCTCGACCCGCAGTACCGCAACGCGACGCTGAAGGTCGTGGCGAAGCTCCACAACTACGGCGCGACGGCTTCGCCCGCCCGTCGGCTCGCGATCTCGCTCGCCGATCCCCAGAAGCGGCTCGTCAAGGGCGTCGCGGGCGCGGTGATGGTGCCCTCGATTCCGGCGGGAGGGGAGCGGACGGTCGCGGTGACGATCCCCGTGGCGAACCCGGCGAAGTGGAGCGCGGAGACGCCGACGCTGTACACGACGCTGATCGCCCTTGACGACAAGGGGGGACCGACGGACGAGCTGCTCTCGCACCGCACGGGCTTCCGCAAGGTCGAGATCAAGGGCCGCGTCTTCATGGTCAACGGCCGGCCGGTGAAGCTCAAGGGCGCGAACCGGCACGAGATGAATCCGAACACAGGTCACACGGTCACCGAGGCCGACATGATCCAGGACCTAGTCATGCTGAAGAAGGCCAACTGCAACCACGTCCGGACGTGCCACTACTCGGACGATCCGCGCTGGTACGAGCTGTGCGACGAGTGGGGCATCTATCTCGTCGCGGAGGCGAACGTGGAGAGCCACGGCTACTACGGCGTGATCGACCGGGAGCCGCGCTTCGAGAAGATGGTGGTGGATCGCAACGTCGCGAACGTCGAGAACTTCAAGAACCACGCGTCGGTCGTGATCTGGTCGCTCGGCAACGAGTGCGGCGGCGGCTCCAACTTTCGCTCCGCGCTCAAGGCGGTCGAGAACCTCGATCGGAGCCGCCCGACCCACTACGAGCCGTTCGGCGACGGGCCGAACAACCCGGCGGCGATCGACAGCCACATGTACACCGACCCGAACGGGACGGAGCGGATCGCCCAGAGCGCGACCCTGACCAAGCCGTTCTACCTGTGCGAGTACGCCCATGCGATGAACAACTCGATGGGCTCCATCGGGGAGTACAACGACCTGTTCGACAAGTACCCCGCGCTGATGGGCGGCGCGATCTGGGAGTGGGAGGACCAGGGGCTTTGGAACCGGCGCGACCCGAAGCGGCCCTACCTCGCCTACGGCGGCGGCTTCGGCGAGAAGCCCAACGACGGCTATTTTATCCACAAGGGCGTCGTGTTCTCCGACCGCTCCCCCAAGCCGCACTTCCCTGAGGCGAAGCGGGCCTACCAGTGGGTCGGATTCAAGGACCTGGGGGGCGGCCGGATCGAGATCAAGGATAGGTTCGCCTTCACGAACCTCGCGAAGTACGACCTGAAGTGGTCGGTCACCGCCGACGGCGCGACGGTGGGGGCCGGCACGATGCCGATGCCTTCCCTCGCGCCGGGAGCGACGAAGGCGGTCGCGCTCCCCCTTCCCCGTTTCAAGACGCTTCTGGGCGCGGACTACGAGCTGAACGTCGCGGCTACGCTCCGGACCCCCGAGCGTTGGGCGGGCAAGGGCTACGAGATCGCCAACGGCCAGTTCGCCCTGCCGGGCGCGGCCGCGCCGGCGGCGAAGCCGACGGGGTCCGCGCTGAGCGTCCAGACCTCGGGCTCGGGGAGCGTGACGGTGACGGGCCAGGGCTTCTCGATGACCTTCGACCGGGCGACGGGCACTCTCGCCACGCTCGTGCGCAACGGTCAGAACGTCCTGCTTCCCGGCGGCGGCCCGAAGCCGCACCTGTGGCGCGCCCAGCACCGCAACGACGACGGCTGGGCGGCGGGCGGGTGGTACGGCGCGGGCCTGATGGACCTCAAGCCCGAGGTTCTCGATCTGACGGCCGCGAAGCGGGCGACCGGCGAGGTCGTGGTGTCGACCAGCGTCCGCTACGCGGGCAAGGGTAGCTTCGCGGCGACCCACCTCGCGACCTACACGATCTTGCCGGACGGCACGGTTCGGGTGGACAACGCCCTTTCGCCTTCGGGGCCGAAGCTCAGCCTCGCCCACGTGGGCGTTCGGATGCTCCTCAAGCCAGGCATGGACGACCTGACGTACTTCGCGCGCGGGCCGATGGAGAACTACGCCGACCGCAAGCGCGGCTCCGACCTAGGCCGGTACGCGAGCACGGTCGCGGCGCAGATGACGCCCTATCCCAAGCCCCAGGAGTGCGGCAACCACGAGGACCTGAAGTGGCTCGCCCTCGGCGGCAAGGGACTGCCGACGCTCGGGGTGCAGGCCGCCGACACCCCGCTCCAGTTCTCGGCCCTTCCCTACCTGGACGAGCAGATGGAGGACGTGCCCTACCGCGTCGACCTGCCGAAGCGGACGGCGACCGCGCTGATCGTCTCAGGCAAGACGCTCGGCGTCGGATCCGCCGCCTGCGGCCCGCGCCCCTTGCCGCCGTACATCGTCGACACGACGCCCGCGCGGTTCTCCTACGTCCTGCGCCTCGGCGTCGCGGCGCCAGGCCGCCTGCCGGTTCCCGTCGTCGCTTCACTGCCGCCCTTGGTGGTCACGCAGGGCGCCGAGACGCGGTTCGAGGGCAAGGACGCGACGTACTCGCTCGACGGCACGACGTGGCTGTCGGCGCCGATCATGATGGAGGAGTCCGCGAAGGTGTCCATCCGGAGCGGTGGGACGCGCTACGTCGTCCGGGTCGATCCGCCGCCTGCGAAGATGGCGTGGAAGGCGACGGCAAGCTCGTTCGAGCGAGGCGAGGGCGATCCGCAGAACGTGCTCGATGGCGACGAGAGCACGTTCTGGCATACCCGTTGGAGCGGCGAGGCGGCCAAACCGCCGCACAGTCTCATCGTGGATCTGAACAAGGTCCAGACCGTCGGGCATGTGATCCTCACCCAGCGGCGCGACAACCATAACGGTCGCATCCGCGAGTACGAGATCTACGTGAGCGAAGACGGGCAGAACTGGGGCACGGCGGTCGCCAAGGGGCAGCTTCCCGACCGGGACGAGCCGACCTCAGTCCGGCTCGTCTCGCCGAAAACGGTCCGCTACGTGAAGCTGATCGCCCTCAGCGACCGCTCGAACGGCGGCTGGGCGGCGCTCGCCGAGTTCGACGTCGCGCCGTAGTCGAGCGAAGGCTTAGAACCACCGGGGGCGCGGAGGGTAAAGACCCTCCGCGCCCCCGATGGTTCTAAAAAAGGACCATCCGACGTCCGCAAGATTCGTCCTCGTGATCTTTACGACGTCCAAACGAAAAAGACCGACCGGTCTCCATGCGTAGAATCCGGTCGGTAACGTGTCTCGCTCTCCTCTCTCTGGAGGTTTGAATAGCTTGACGAGACGAGATTGGAATGGGTTCCTGCCTACCGATGAAGTTTTGTTCATTCGGCAGATTAACCTTCCACAAGTCGCCGAAGACGCTCGGCGCGCTTTCTGGACGCCTCCTCCTCCGCGAGGCCGCCCCGGATCTCGAGGGTCGCCAGCGCGGCGTCGACGTCGCGGGGACCGGGCGTGCCGATGCCCGCTACCGCCGCCCACCGCAGCCACCCGAGGACGCGCAGCGCGTCGCCGAGACCGAGCCGTCGCGACCCGAGCGCGAAGTCGCGCGCGGCGCCCGAGCGCTCGCCCAGATGTTCGGCGCCGAGGGCCGTACGCGATTCGCGCTCTTCGCGGATCAGGTACTCGACGGCTCCTGAGAACGCTTCCGGGCCACCTTGGGTCGCGCTCACCTGGGCGAAGGCTCCGACAGCCCGGCTCGATTCTCCGAAGAGGCCACGTACCGCGATGCCCTCTTCTCCGAGGGCGGCCATAATGCGCGGCAGCCGCTCGGTGCCCGCAAGCCCGATCAGATGGAGCATCGCGGAACGCCGATGTCCGGCCCCGAGATTGGGCGGCGACGGCATGAGATAGCCCCACTCCGGCGAGAACGCGAAATTCAGGGAGCCCCCGAGCCGCGCGAGGCAGCGATGGGCCGCCCCTTCGGCGGCGGCCAACGACCAACCGGGTGACAGGGCCTGGACCCGAAGATGGTCCTCCTCGTTCACCATCACCGACACCGTCCGCTCGGGATCGAGCAGGAGAGCTCGTCCCGGAAGCGTCCATTCGTAGTCGGCCGATACGAGGCGCGTCGCCACCAGATGATCCCGCTCCGCGTGGGTCAGCCCCTTATGGACCTCATAACCCAGATCGCACTCGCGGGCGGCGGCGAGCACGAGTTCCATCGTATGGCGAAGCTCGACGTCGGGAGCGGCGTGAACGAAGCGGAAGCCGACGAGGTTCCGCGCGAGGCGGAACCTCGTGGAGAGTACGACGTCGCCGTTCGGCGCGTCGGTGGCGAGCCATGCGGGCGGCGGCGAGGCCGCCAAGGCCATCCGCTTCCACGCCTCGCCATCGGCCATCGCCCTAGAGGTTACTACGACGTATAGTAAAGGCGCCATGCCGAACCACGCCGGGTCGTTCCTACCTTCGGCCCGGCTCCATACGCCCTGGCTCAAGGGAGCGTACGACGTCGCTCCCAACCTCAAGCCGCTCGGAGACGAAAAGGCCATCGAACTCGACGCGCTCTGGCCGCGCATCCGCGCGAACAAGGAACTCGGCTTCCCCGGCCGCGTCCTGCGCGCCGAACTGGACGACGCCGTCGCGGAGGCGGTCGTGCGATCCCTCGCCAACCGTGCGGCAGACGAGTGGCCCGAGTACTTCGCCTTGGGCGATGGGCTCGAATGCCGCCTCACCGGCGACGTGGTCCCGCTGACGGCGAAGGGACTCGACGCGATAGCGATGAACCTGCCCTGCGACCTCGCGGTCGTTCGGCGTGAGGAAGGGCGAGATTGGAGCGCCTACCTTCACGTCTGCGCGCCGAGCCATTGGCGTCCCGAGGAGAAGATCGGCCAGCCGTTCGTCGCCACGCACGCACCGATTCCCCACTTCGAGCGGGTCAATGCCGCCGCACCCAAGCTGGTCGAGGCGATGGTGGCGCGCGGGCCGTGGGTTCGCTTCGTCTGGGGGCTGGAGACGGACGAGGAGTTGGACCATCACCCTGATCGAGCGCCCGGACGCGCCTTCGCCGCCAAGCCCTTCGTCGTGCGCGTCGAGCGGCAGGTTCTCCTTCCCCTCCCCGAACACGGAGCTTCGATCTTCCTGATCGGCGTGGCCTTCGTGGACAAGGCCACGATCCTCGGCGACGAAGCCCTCTGGAAACCCCTCTGCGCGGCCTTGAAGGGCATGTCGCCCCAGGCCAGAGAGTACAAGGGCGTCACCGAGGAGTTCGACGGCCTTATGGCGCAGTTCGCCTCGAGCGACTGCTAGGTCGTCGACTTACATCCCTACCCCGGCGTACGCCTTCAGTCCGCGCGCCCACAGCAGCCGGTAGCCGAGGTAGCTGAATCCGATCCAGAAGAGTTGGGTCGCGATCACGCCAAGGATCTCCGACGGAGCGGTTCTTCCGATCAGCATCTCGGTCGGGGCGCCGGCGGTGGCGTAGAACGGGAGCGCGTGGGCGACGGTCTGAGCCCACTTCGGAAGCACGTCGATCGGGAAGACGCTTCCTGAGAGAAGCATGGCGGGAAGATAGTACAGCTCGAAGATCGACATCGCCTCCTGGGTAAAGAGGGCGATCATCGCCAGCATCGTCACGAGCGTGAACGAGACGAGGTGACCGAGGATCACGGAAACGAAGAACCAGGGGGAGAAGACGACGTGCGCGTCGCCCAGCATCCCTCGATAGAGCCAGAGGAACAGGAAGAAGAACGGAAGGAAGAGGAGCGGTCGGAAGACGCGCCACGCGAGATTGCGGACGAACGTCATCAGGTACCAATCGACGGGTCGCAGAAGGGCGGTCGTGAACTGGCCCTCCTTGATCTCCATCGCGATGTCCCACATCACATGGCTCGTCACGAAGCACTGGATGAGGAGCAGACAGAGGTAGTAGAGGACGAAGTCGCTCGTCCCGAACCCCGCGATAGAGCCGCCCTTCGCGGCTTGGGCCCAAACGAGAGGCATCGTGACCGCCGTCGTGACGTCGGTCATCACCCAGATGAGGCCGCTCGCCCGGTAGGCGAGCCCCTCTTGGAAATAGATCGCGAAAAGCGCGAGGGCCTTGCGCCACGTCGTGGCCATGGCCCTCTATTTAGGCACGTTCGACGATGATCACGACGTGCGGCGTCCGCCGGAACGCGATGACCGTGCCGTCTTCGTGTCCGAACCCTCCACCAGGCGCCTAGAACGACGCCAAGCTCTCGGGAAATTCCCCGAGAGCTTGGCGTCGCAGCCTCTACTCCCCGTCCGGGACCTTGACGGTCCGCACGAGGACGCCTTGGATCTTCGGTTCGATGAAGAGGTACAGCGTGGTCTCGCCCGCGCGAACGATGGCGCAGGCGGCGTACCAGTCGTCGATCACGATGTCGCGCAGGTTCCGGCGGACCTCCCCTTTGAGTCGCCAGCCCTCGAGGGCTTCGGTCGAGCCGTAGATCACCTCGACCTCGACCTCCTTCACCTCGGCGGGCAGCATCTGGTCGAGCCGCGTGTTCCAGTTTCGGAAGACGACGTCGTCGAAGAAGAAGCGGTTTCCAAAGGCGGCCTTGGGAACCCCGAACGTCTTGAGGAACCGCTTGTGCATGTGGCTCGGCACGAACGATTCCCGGAACTCGTCGAAGGCGTCCTCGGTCGAGGCCACATCGAGCGGACGAGGCGTGCCCCAAAGCTTTTTCCAGCGTTCGACGCGATTGTCCGGAGTCGGGCGGGCAGTGGGCATGGAACCTATTGTGGAGCGCCCGCCCTTCGCACCTCGCTCTCAGCCGATGAGAATCAAGGTGTCGCCCACGTTGACGACCGCTCCGGCGTCGGCAACCCGTTTCTTCACGACGCCACCGACCGGCGAGGGAATCTCGTTGAACACCTTCATCGCCTCGATGAGACCGACGATCTGTCCGACCGTCACCACGTCGCCCTCCTGGACGAAGGGTGGGGAGGTTGGACTCGGGGCGTCGTAGAAGATGCCCGCCATCGGCGTCGTGACAGGCATTCCAACCGGGGCCGGAGGGGCCTCGGGCACGGTTTCGGGCGCGTCCTCGATGGTCTCAAGGGGCGCTTCCTGCGGGACTGAGGAAAGGGGGGCGGGCTTCCCATGTCGCCGGAACGCCACTCGGAACGAACCATCCTCCAGCACCGCCTCCGTCAGCCGGTACTCCTCCATAAGCGCCGCCAGCGCGTCGATCCGCTCCTTAAACTCGGACACCGGGGAAGATTATGACAGAACGGGACTTTAGAGATCGTACGTGCACGTATCGAGGGTACATTGTCCAACAGTGGAGGCGTACCTCGAGGAATCGGCGAAGGCACCCAAAAGGCCGGGTCCTTGGTCCGATCCTTTCCTCCTCGGGATCAATCTCGCGGGCGTACTGATCAGTCCCTTTCTGGTCGTTCACAAGCTCCGCCGTTTCGCCGCGTACCGGAACGTCGACGAGGTCAACCCCGAGCGTTGGGCGATCAAACCCCTCAACCCTGCGGCGACCGAGATGGCCCTCAAGCGTCCCGGTCCTCATGTGATGATCGTGGGGGCCTCCTTCGGCGAGTTGCTCCTGATGGAGCGCGTCACCGAGGAATTGGAAGGGCGGCTCGGCCCGATCGGTATCTCGTGGGTCCTGCGGGACCGGGAAACGGTCCGCCAAGCGATGCGCTTCCATCCCGAACGGTCCGTCGCCTATTGGCCTTTCGACAGCCTTTTCCCCGTTCTGCGTCTCCTGCGCTCCATGAGGCCCGACCTCATGGTGATGACCGAGCGCTACCGGGCGGCGAACCTCGTCGTCGGCGCCTCTCGCATGGGAATCCCGACCGTTCTCATCAATGGACGCTGGCGCCGTCGTCCGCCGTTCGTCGAGGCGTTTCAGCGAGGATTCGCCAAGAAGCTTCTGGGGTCGTTTCGAACCCTCCTCTTCCAGTCCCAGGTCCATCTCGACTCGGCCAAGCCGCTTCTGCACTGCGATCAGGTGGTCCGTATCACGGGCGACCTCAAGTACGACCTGCGCCAGAAGGATCTCGCCCCCAACGCGGCTCGCAGCCTGGAAGCGTGGCTTGGTGAAGGAGCGCCCATCCTGATGGCGGGCAGCACGGACGTCCCTGCCGAAGAGGAGATGGTCGTCGCCGCCTTCCTGAAGGTCCGTCGCGAAGCGAAGTGTCGCCTTCTGATCGCGCCGCGACGTCCCAATCGGAGCGACGAGGTTCTACGGCTTCTCGAGCGGCATGGCTTGAAGGCGTCGCTCCGCTCCGCGCCGTCTTCCGACGCGGACGTGTTCGTTCTAGACACCATGGGCGAGCTCGCGGGCGCCTACCGCTACGGCGTCGCGGCCTACGTCGGCGGCTCCTTCAGCGGCATGGGCCACAACGTCATCGAGCCCGTCGCCTACGGTATTCCGGTGGCCTACGGCATGCGGCGGGGCCATTTCGAGACGATGCAGAAGCTGTGCGAGCGGCACGGCGTCGGGTTCCGGGTCGCGGACGCGGCCGCTCTCGCCGACGTCTGGCGGCGCGCCATTCTCGACCGTGAGTTCGTAGAGGGCGTTCGCGCCAAGGGTGAACTCCTTGTAGAGACTCAGCGCGGCGCGATGCGGACGACCGTGGACGCTTTGGAAGCGGAGGTCGTCAACCTCCGCAAGAGGGGAGGACGCGCCGCGTGAGGGGCTCCGGCCAAACCTCTCCTCTTCGCCGCGTCCTGCAATACCGCGACTTTCGTATCCTCTGGATCGGCGCTTTCGTCTCCTTTACCGGGGGCCAGATCTCCAACCTCGCGCAGGGTTACTTCGTGTACCAGCTGACGCACGACGAGGCGAAGCTCGCCCTGGTGCCGTTCGTCTGGAGCATGCCGATCTTCGCTTTCGGCCTCGTCGCGGGCTCCTTCGCAGACCGCTTCGACAAACGGCGCGTTCTGGTCGTCTCGCAGCTCTTGTTCGGCGTGAACTCGCTCTACATGGCCGCCGCCACCTACTGGCACTTCGTCCAGTACTGGCAGATCATCGCCATCGCCGTCCTCAATGGCCTGATCGCCTGCGTTGAGATGCCGACGCGTCAGAGCGTGGTCAGCCGCGTCGTTCCGATCGAGGACCTCGCCGCCGCCGTACCGGTCAACGCGATGACCTTCAATGTCGCGCGCATCGCAGGCCCGGCGATCGGCGGCGTGATCCTGAACGTCGCAGGCGTGTTCGGGTGCTATCTCGCCGACGGTATCAGTTATCTCGCCCTGATCGGCTCGCTTCGATCGATCCGTTCCGACCTTACGTCGCGCCAACGCTCCCAGGGCACGCTGAAGGATCTCGTGATCGAGGGGGCTCTGTACGCCATCCGCGACGTGCGCCTGCGAACGCTGTGGCTGTTCGAGTTGGCGACCGCCCTCTTCGGGCTCTCCTATGCGGCGATGATGCCCGCCTACGCGACCGATGTGTTGGCCCACGGGAACGCGGAGGCCGCGCGCGGCCCGCTCACCTGCGCGGGAATCGCCATCGGCACGGGCGCTTTCCTCGGGCTTCTCGTCGTGACCCACCTTTCCCAAAGCCGCCGCAAGGGATGGATGATCCGGAGCGCGATCGCGATGATCGCGATCGGTCTTACCGGTCTGTCGCACACCGACCAGCCCTTCGTCGCCTACCCGCTGCTCGCCCTGGCGGGCGCGGGCGGCATCGTGCAGCTGAACACGACCAACGCGCTGTTCCAAACGCTCGCTCCCGAGCGCCTCCACGGGCGTGTCCTCGCGATGCACATCTGGGCGCTGAGCGGCCTTTCGCCCTTCGGGGTGCTGATGTTCGGTCAGATCGCCCGCGCCACCCGTGGCCATGACTGGAGTGGGGTTCACGGCGGCGTCCAGACCGCCTTCGCCCTTGGCGGCGCGCTGATGACGGTCGTTCTGATCGTCTCCTTCTTCGCGCGGCAAGGGCTCTCAAAGCTCCACCGCGACCCGCCCCCCGAGGCGGCGGTCGGCATCGCGACCGCCGCCCCCGGCGCTTCGATGCGTTAGTTCAAGGCTTGGCCCCAGACCGCCAAGCCTAAGCGGCAAGCCATCGCTACTTGCTTTGAGGCTGGCCCGTCGCCAAGCCCTGTCGAGCGGCACGGTCGCCTTCCATAAGCTTACGGCCTTCCTCTTCCGACATCATCTTCGGCTGAGGATAGTTTGCGGCGGCCTTCTCTTCGGGCGATTGCGAAGAACCGCATCCGAGGAGAAGAAACGGCATAAGCGGAAGCAGGCGCCTCATGGGATGTACTGACCCGGGTTGGCTGGCTTCTGGATCTTGAACATGTTGAAGTCGTTCTTACGAATCTGTCCCCAGCCCAAGGTCCTCGCGCTTCCGTCGGCAAGCGAGTAGTTCGCGCGTCCCATGTAGCCTGGAGTCGGATTGTTCTGTGGGACCAGGGTGCGCTGGTTGCAGTTATCGCCATCGCTCGGAAGACGATCTCCTGGGGCTCCACTCGGATGGATGCGGCCCGCGAGTTTCCAGGTGTCGCATCCGAACAGGATCGGATCGCCCAAAGCGCCCACACGACCACCGCCCCCCTGTCCTCTTCCATCGGGCCATATCTCCGCAAAGGCGATCGTACTCGAGGGATCGCTAAACTCGGTCATGGAGCGCATGGGAAAACCGCCGCGGATATCCCACCAGGAGGGCGAGATCCCCGTGTTGCGATCGAGCTGCCCTGTGGAGCTGCCCGTCGCCTGGACCGTGCAGATGTGGCTCGTCATCTGGAACGAGCGGCGGATGATCCGGTTCCGGAATCTTCCATCCCACAAGTACTCGTCCGTGGTGTCGCTGTTGATCGGCCGCGTATCGGCGGGCACCGACCAGAACTCAGCGCTCTTGATATAGGGATCCATCAAGGCGTCGAACGGCTTCATATGGTAATAAAAGCCGTTCGACGGGTTCTCCTGGATCGTTCCGGGATTATTGACGCCTGGTTGGTCGTAGATGGCGCAAGGGACCGTGTAATCGTCGGCGTCGGTCGCGTACATGTTCAACGCGAGGCCGATCTGTTTGGCGGCGCTCAAGGCGACCGTCTTCTTCGCGGCCATCTTCGCCTGGGCGAACACAGGGAACAGGATGGCGGCGAGGATCGCGATGATCGCGATCACGACGAGCAGTTCGATGAGGGTAAAGGCCCGTTTCATGGTGCGTCCTTCGTTGGAAGCCCGACCCATCCGAGACGATTCGGATGGGTCGTTAAGGACAGTATACGACGGCTTGACTCTGTCCTAGGGCCAAATCGTAGACCATTGGTACATCTCTCGTGAAAAAGGAGCGTCGCGGCTAGCCACGCTCCTTTGTGACCATCCGAACGGAACGGGATCGATGCCTTCGCGGGCTTCTTCTTCCGGTCCGAAGCCTCTACGCGGAGAGGGCGACGGCCGATTCGGCCCCGTCCGGGGCAAAATGGGGCTGGTTCGAATCGAAGCGGCCTTCGACCCATCCGTCCGCGAGCATCGTTTCCAAGAACTGAAAGAAGGTATTCCGCCATTGATCGGGCGAAACGTCGAGGCGCTCGCGAATTCGGTACACCTCCACGTTGTGCAGGATGTGAGCAAGGTCAGAGGCGGCCTTGAGTACGGTGATAACCGCTTGGTACCCCGTAGTCTGCGGCAGTCGCTTCCCTTCGCGCACGTAGGTACGGACACGCTCAACGCGCCCGGCCTCGTAGCGGGGTAACCAGACGCGCGAAGCTCCGTCCACGTTCAACTCGAACACGTTGTAGTCCGCAACGTGCCACTTGGCATCGCCCTGACCGAACAGAGCGGTCAGGTTCTTCAGTGATCGCACGTCGGTGATGCCGATGCCGACGGTCCCGACGTCCTCGTTCGCGAAGCCGCCCGTGCCGAGCCACTGGAACGCCTTCTGGGGATCGAGATCCAATCCCGCGTCCTTGGCGATGGTCGAGCAGTACTGCTGAAGGTCCGAGAACTGGCCGTTCGCCGAGTACCAGTAGTCCGCGAAACGGATGTGCTGAGCGATGCGTCGGCGCTGAAGATCGTCGAAGCAGCCCTTGAGCCACTCGGGGTCGAGAATCTTGCGATCGAGCTCGAGGATCGTGAAGGCACACTCCCGCGCCCCCTGATGCGCCAACGTCATGCCCGCCGCGAGGATCGGGTCCGCGAATCCGGCGCTCTCGCCCGCGAGAAACCAGTTCGCTCCGGCGGTTCGGTCGGCGACGAACGACCAGTCCTTCGTCGTCTGGAGCCCGTCCTCGCTCGTCGCGTTGGCGGTCAGGCGGCGAATGAGCGGCTCCTCGGCGATGGCGCGGCGGTAGAGTTCGGCGGGCGTCAGGCCGCTTTCCTTGTAGTAGGCGGCAGGCACGACGAGACCGATGCTGGTGCGGGTGGGTCCGAGCGGGATAAACCAGATCCAGCCGTATCCGAGCGACATGACCTGCACGCGCGTGCCGCCCACGCCGAGGCTCACCGCCCATTCGGCGTTCTGCCAATAGTCCCAGATCGCGATGTTCTGGAGCGAGGTCGGGGCGTCGATCTCGACGCCGAGCGCTCGACGAAGGATGCCCGCGTGACCGCTCGCATCGACGTAGTGTCGCGCGCGGACCTCACGCCCGTCGGACAAGACCAATCCCTCGATCCGATCTTCGAAGACGCCTTTCACCCGCGCGGTCGTTTCCTCGAACACCTTGCAACCCAGCTTCCGGGAGTGGTCGAGGAGGATCTTGTCGTAGCGCGCGCGATCGACCTGGAAGGCGGTCAGCTTGCGTTGCCCGTCGTAGGTTTCGGGTCGCGCTTGATTCTGGAAGGCGTCGCCCTGAAGGAACTCGAAGTCCCAGAGGTCGCTCGTCTGACCCCAACGGTAGGTGGCGCCGATCTTGATCGGGAACCCAGCGGCCTCCACTTGGTCCCAGCACCCCATTTCCGCGAGCACCTTCGAGATCGGCGGAAGCTGACTTTCACCGACATGGTCCCGAGGAAACCGCTCCCGCTCGAAGATGGCGACCGCTAGATCGGGGCGGTACTTCTTAAGCAGGCATCCGACGGTGCTGCCCGCGGGACCACCCCCTACGATCGCGATATCGACGTCCATGGTCGAACCATACCTCTGGAATCCTTCGCGGGACAAACTCGTTTGTGGACCGATTAGGACGGAGAGGCCCGTTCCAGATTCTGGAACGGGCCTCTCGCCACGATCTCGGCGTCGCCTACTTGACGCCGGGCGGCGGAGTGTCGCCGCTGATGTTCTTGATCTGATCCGACGGAGCCGTTCCGCCTGACGGCGAAGCGGCAGGGGTCCCGGCAGCCGCCGGAGAGGGCGCGGTTTGCGTATAGCTCTTCGGCGAAGGCGAGTCGCTCGTTCCTTCGGAAGAAGAGCAGCCGACCGCGACCAGGCCCAGAAGCCCGATCAGGACCGGTCGCGTCAAGGCGTGACCACCGTGCTCGGCTTCGCCACCTTGAGCATGTACATATCGTTCTTGCGGATCTGTCCCCAGTTCATAGCCTTCGCGCTGCCATCGACGCGGACATAGGCCGCGTAACCGCCGTACCCCGGGGTCGGCTTCGCCGCCCGATAGCTCGCGTTGTTGCAGTCGCGGCCTTCCGCAGCAGCCGCTGGCAACGGGTCGACGTTCGGCTTTCGGCCCGCGAACTTCCAGTTGTCGCAGTTGATCAGGGTGCTTCCGTCGCGGGTTCCGACGCGAGGACCCGCGTTCGAGGGCCAGACCTCCGCGAAGGCGAGGGTGTTGGACGGCTCATCGAACTGGGTCATGCTCCGCACCGGATAGGACGGGCAGTCCCAACCGATCGGTCCGATCCCCGTGTTCCGGTCCATGTAACCACCGTTCTGATCCGTCGCCATGTGACCGATGTAGGCGAACGAACGCAGGATCGGCTTACCCTTGAGCGAACCGTCCCAGACGTCGTTGTCCGTCTGGCCGTTCTCAAGCGTGTGGGTATCGCCGGGGGTGTGCCAGAACTCGTAGCTCTTGACGTAAGGCTGCATCAAGCAGTCGAACGGCTTGTCCGTTCTCGTCGAACCGTTGATGCCCGGCTCGTTGTAGATGTACGACGGCATGATCGTGTCGTCGGAGTCGGTCGCGTACATATTGAGCGCCAAGGCGATCTGCTTGGCGTTGCTGATGGCGACGGTCTTCTTGGCGGCCATCTTAGCTTGGGCGAAGACCGGGAAGAGGATGGCGGCGAGGATCGCGATGATGGCGATAACGACGAGCAGCTCGATAAGGGTGAAAGCCCGCTTCATTGGTGATTCCTTCTTTGGATCAAAGGCGAACGAGACGCTTCAACGCACCTAGATCGTTCACCTTGTTCGGGCATTATACATAGGTTCCTCAGCTTTGCCAAGCCAGCGTAGACCGTTGGTCTACGCTCCGACGAATGTCGCAATTTGTGGTTGGCCCTCTAGCCTGTGGCCGGGTTCGCGCCTGCGAACCGCCTGAAAGACGACGCGGCAGCAAGAATCCCACGCCACTCCATGAAGGCGTTCTTCCGAAGATAAGCCGCGTCCGGTAGACCGGCGGTCTACTCTAAGCCACAACCGAGACTTCGCTCTTTCCGCGCGAGGAGTTCCGGACGCGAAGGCGCATCGGTAGCCGAATCTCCTCGGCCAAGCCTTCCCTTCTGCTTTCCAAACGATCCAGGAGGAGCCGAACCGCCTCCCTTCCCACTTCGACGTAAGGCTGCTCCATCGTGGTCATCCCGAGCGCGTCGAGGAGGATAGGCTGGGCGCCGCCGAAGCCCATGAGGGCCACGTCGTCCGGCGATCGGAGACCGCGGTCGGTGAGGTACGGCATGAGCCGCGCCGCCGTCTCGTCGTTCTCGCACAGGAGCGCGGTCGGACGGACGGAAGGCGAAGCCCCGAAGTAGGCGTCGACGGTCGCCGGAGGCAGGCGATCGACGTAGACCAAAGGCTCGTAGCCGACGACGGGCTCAAGGCCCGCTTCGTGAAGGAGCCGAACGAAGCCGTGATGGCGGAACCGCGCCGTGACCGCGAAGAGACTTCCGACGAAGGCGATCCGGCGATGGCCCTGCTCGACCAGATGTCGCGCCGCCTCGTAGCCCGCCGACTCGTCGTCGAAACCCACGAAATCCGACTCGTAACCAACGACGGGCGAGTCGACGACCACCGTCGGCATCGAGCGGCGGAGTTCCCGAAGGCGCTCCACGTCGGTCAGGCCCGGTGGCCAAAGCACAAGCCCAACGAGAGAACGCATCTCGTTCGACAGCGGCTCGTCCGGCTCTAGCGCATGGTCGTCCGACCACACGAGCCGCAGGTTCGAGCCTTGCCGACGGAGCTCCTCGACCATACCGTTCGCGATGAGAGAGCGGGCGTATGGATCGTCCCGGTGCGCCGCGCAAAGGCCGATGCTGCCTTCCAACGGTCGCTTGGGCGCACAAGGATAGGGGCGGTCGCCCGGAGCCCGACGCACCGTTCCATCGGCTTCGAGCCTCGCCAGCGCGCGGCGTAGGGTCGCGCGATGGACGCCGAACGCCTCCCCTAGAACGCGCTCGGAAGGAAGCGGCTGGTCCAGAGCGTAGGCTCCGGTCTCGATCCGTCGCCGGATCTCTGCCGCCACCTCGTTATAGGTTCTCGCCATGGGGAAGACGCGAGTGTACCAAGATTAGACCTTGGTACATCGCTATACCTTCACCCCAGCCCCGTCTCTAGGCTAGAGAACCGCGCGCGAGCGATCGCGATTCTCGACCATCGGACCCAGCCGTTCCTTTACTTTGGGGCCGTCGAGACGGATCTCCGTGGTCCCACCGTCGGGCGCTTCGAAGAGGGCCTCCTGAAGAAGGCTTTCCAGCATCGTGTGGAGGCGGCGCGCACCGATGTTCTCCGTCCGAAGGTTGACCTCGGTGGCGAGACGCGCGATCTCCGCGATGCCATCCTCGGTGATCGAGAGGGTGACGCCGTCCACCGCCAAAAGCTTCGTGTACTGTTTGACGAGGGCGTTGCGGGGCTCGAGCAGGATGCGCCGGAAGTCGCCCTCGGCGAGCGGTTCCAGTTCCACCCGGATCGGCATGCGGCCCTGAAGCTCAGGGATGAGGTCGCTGGGGCGGCTGATGTGGAAGGCGCCCGCCGCGACGAACAGGATATGGTCCGTGTTCACGGGGCCGAACTTCGTCTGGACGGTGCTGCCCTCGATGATGGGCAGCAGGTCGCGCTGGACGCCCTCGCGCGAGACGTCCGGGCCGGAACCGCCGGAACGGCCCGCGACCTTGT
>Ga0160428_1000552_pt1 | contig 39780 bp, 51 predicted proteins | sample SolpanmetagenomM_FD_108198 | JGI IMG/M metagenome (GOLD analysis project Ga0160428, IMG submission 108198) | Solar panel surface microbial communities from Lawrence Berkeley National Laboratory, California, USA - M | ecosystem: Engineered > Built environment > Solar panel > Unclassified ... | reverse complement strand
ATGCGGTTTTATCACACAGAAATATCGCTCGTCATTCTTTTCGCGATAATTCTGTAACCAATTAAAGTCAGTCTCATTGAGTTCTGGGTATGCAATTACAATATATGCCATGCATTAATTTTAGCAGATTGAGATATTCTACTATTCCATCAACAAATAGAATAAAAGTTCATTTTTCCTATTGATACTATTGCTTTAGCTATAGTATACTATACCTATAGCAATAGATAACAGATGAGGGTATTCATGTTATTAACGAGTGACAGTCTAGCGGCTCAGTCAATCACAGTAGAATCAGTTACTAATCGGATTGAAGCGCTACGAACTATACTCGTCAAACAACAGTCTCGCGATGTCAGTCGCGATGAGGCACGAGAAATCGGCGCATCCCTCATTGAGTTATACCAGGTATTATCTGAAGAGATTCCTAATGACTCCGAAAACTAAAGCTGTCATCTTGGCGCGGGTATCGAGTAAATCCCAAGAAGACGAAGGCTATTCACTCGATTCGCAGGTTAAACTCCTTCATTCATATTGTGATAATAAGAATCTATTTGCAGTAATGACGTTCAAGATTACCGAGTCAGCCTCAAAGTCTTCACAGCGCCGGACATTCAATGAAGCAATAAAGTACATTGAAGACCATAAGATCAAACACCTCATTATCGAAAAGGTTGATCGCCATGTCAGAAACTTACATGACGCAGTGACAACGCACGATTGGCTGATGGCCGATGAAGAACGTCATGTTCACTTCGTCAAAGACTCACTCGTTATGCATAAAAACTCACGGTCTCAGGAATGGCTCAACTGGGGTATACGAGTGGTCATGTCCAAGAATTACATAGATAATCTGCGCGAAGAAGCCATGAAAGGCTGGACTGAAAAGTTGGCGCAGGGCTGGTTACCCGCTTCACCTCCTCCAGGGTATGTAACCATCACTGAAGATGGTAAACGTATTCATGTGCCAAACACCACTACAAGCAAACTCATGCTCAAAGTATTTCGATTTTATTTACAACCGGGTGAGTCGCTCGACTCTACGGTCCAGTACACGGCGAAGCTCGGGATAGTCACTCGCCAAGGAAAACCATATGTCAAAAGTCATCTCCAAAGAATACTCACGAATCCGTTTTACGTCGGCATCAATCGCTTTAATGGCAAAGACTATCCAGGCGCACAAGAAACGTTCATTCCAAAATCATTATTTAAGAACGTACAAGAGAAGTTACACGGCGGAAGACCTCGTAAGTACAATAGGCATCACTCACCGTTCCAAGGAATAATACGCTGCGAAGATTGCGGATCTGTTGTGACCTGGCAATTACAGAAAGGTCATTATTACGGCGTATGTCGCCGACTCACCTCGGCATGCAAACAGAGCAAGATGCTGCGCGAAGATTACGTTGAAGCCATGATCGTTCATGAACTCAAGAAATTAATATGTCCATCACCCGAAATTATTGATTGGGTAGCAAGTGCGATGCGTGAACAATACGCAGAGCGAATTGAGGATCGTACACGAATGGTACGCGCTTTAGAAGCACAGATAAAAAGAATCGAGACCATGGACGAAACACTATATGACGACAAATTATCCGGCGATATACATAAGGAAAGATACGAGGAGAAACATGGACAGTTCATGAAGCAAAAAGCAGACTTTGAGGATCAGTTACGTAATATCGATACGAGCATGGGAGCGCGTCTCGAACAGCGCCTCGTCATACTTGAGTTATCTCAAAAAGCAGCAGAATTATATGCTAAAAAAGCCCCTGAGCAAAAACGATTGATAATTTCCAAACTATTCGAAAAACTAACGTTAAGAGGAGGCTCTATATCTGTTAAATACTCAAAATTCTCGGAGGCAATTGCCGATAATGTCCAAAAAACACGTAAATTAATGGAGGCATAAAAATGACGTTCCAAACCGTAGAAAAAGACGATACTAACAGATACAAAAATAGCCCCGAAGGACTAGATTCTGAGATTCGTTCTATATGGCTGGGGTGGAGGGATTCGAACCCCCGAATGTCGGCACCAAAAGCCGATGCCTTACCACTTGGCGACACCCCAATATGTAATGCATGTAGGTTATGGACACCTATAAAGCTCTGTTATTGTACCACAGTCTAGTAAGTCTGATAAGCGTTTTTGTCGATCAATTACGAGTGGGCGAGGACAATTTTTTCTTTGTCGAAAGCGATCTTTAATTGCTTGAGTATCTCGCCTTTTACTTCCCACTGCCGGATAGGCGCAGTTTTACAAATAATCTTTATCGTAATCCCAGAATCGGTGAACTCATCAACACGGAGCATGTGCGGTGGTTCGAGCGCAATTCCCTTCCACTCGACATATTCGAATATCGCCATACCAACGCGGTTGATAACTTTTTCGACGTGTTTAAGATCAGATTCATAACCGACGCAGACATCGAGCTCAACATTTGAATAGTCCATCGTGAGGTTGGTTGCGACCTGAATATTACCATTTGAGATATGGTGCACCCTCCCTTGTAAGTCACGCAGAACCGTCTGGCGAAGTGAGATGAGCTCAACAGTACCGGAAACTGCAAACGGACCTTGGTTTACCTGCAGCACATCGCCAACTCTATACTGATTTTCGGCGATAATGAAGAGTCCGGCCAAAAAATCTTTGACCATATACTGGGCTCCGAAGCCAAGTGCGACTCCCGCAACGCCCGCACCAGCAATCAGCGGTCCAATGTTGATCGAAAATTCTTGCATAATCATCAGAACAACACTTACAAATATTGCTCCGTAGAGACCAGTATTGAGTATCGAAACGACCGTGTCTTCGCGTTGCATTTCGTCTTTGTCGCTTTTGAAGCGACGACGACGAATCGATCGTCGGACCACTTGTTCAATGAATTTGCGGATGAAGAACTGTGCAGCATACGCTACTGCCAAAATAATAGAGATCTTGAGTGCGTGTGCAAAAAGTGTAGTAACAAACAATGAACTTTCCATATGCATGTAGTATAACAAAAGTGGCGCTTATCACTAAGCACCACTCCATAACTTCCTCCGAATATGGTAATCAGCGAATACTGACAAGCTGGAGCTTGCGTGCACGCATCTCATTTCCCCATTCGATAGTTTCCTTGATGGTCTTACCGAGTAACGTTTGTCCTAGCGGACTATTGACGGAAATTCGACCATCACTTGGGTTTGCTTCGACACTGTCGACAATAGTGTAACTGACGAGGCGACCATTAATGTCGAGGAGCTCGACGACTGAGCCGAGTGCGACTTTGAGCGCATCGCGCTTTCGTGGAAACAGTTTTGAGTTGCGTAGCGTGAGTTGCTTGTCCGCAAGTTCGCTCTCAATAATTTCAAGCTGTGCCAGTTTTTCAATACGTGAGAGTCGTAGCTCATGGTTATCGACCTTATCCATATCGCGTAGCTCGGTGATAGTAACTACGCGTTGGTGCTCGAGTTTATCAATTGATTTCTTAAGCTCTTTCATGCCTTTTTTGCTAAGCAGGGTGATTTTTCGTGTGTCCATAGGATATGTTCTCCGATCCGTTGTCTTCTTTTAGTATTAGTCGTGAGTTTCGTTGGTGGCAGTCTATCCCTCACTGACTACAGTATTACCTAGGCTGCTGAGTGCAACCTGAAAATATAAACATTATGATTTTAATTTCGCAAATGTAAGTTCGACAGAGGTAAGTTTGCCCGGTGTACTTACAATCGAGATCGATCCGTTGTGAAGTTCGACAATTTTCTTTGCCAGCGATAAGCCTAAGCCATAGCCTTGTACGTTTTGACTTGAGCGTGAGTGGTCGCCTCGATAGAACCGCTCGAATACATGGGGTAAATCATCAGGGTGTATTCCATCTCCTTGATTCGTGATCGTGCAAACGACTGTTGTTTCACGTTCATCTATCACAACGTCGATTTCGGAGTCAGTTGGGCTATAACGCAGTGCGTTGTCGAGCAATATCATCAAGAGCTCGGTGATACTCGGTCCGTTTGCACAGATAGTTGCAGGAGTTGCAGCGGTTAAATGTATGCGCTGTTTATCGACTGCATGAACATTGATTGTTTTCGTCGCGATATCTTTAAGCGAAAGCGCTTTCATCTCAAGTTCTTCTGCGTCATGACGCGTAAACTCAAGAAGCGTCTTCGACAAGTCGCTGAGTCGATTGACTTCCTCTAGGTTGCTTTCGAGTAATTCTCTCATTTCATCTTTAGATAGTTTGGGATCTCGCAGTGCTACCTCTAGTTCGCTTTTCATCACCGCAAGAGGTGTACGAAGCTCATGACTGGCGTCGCTTGCAAATCTGGCCTGTGCCTCGTGTGATTCTTTTATCGGCTTAAGGGTGCGCTTTGCGAGTAAGTAACTCATCGCACCGCCGACGACGAGGATGATCACGTTTGCATAGGCTAAACCGAGTAATATCCGATTTTCGCTTTCATGAAGTTGCTTTGTGCGAAAGACGTCAAAATCAAAGCTAAATGGAATTGTCGTATCTATATCGCTGTTAATCCGAGTTTCAAATATACCCATACGTGTGCTGATCTCAGACACTGATACTTGATAAATTATTACACTAAACAGCAAGCTAATGGTGATCAGTATTCCTAAGTACCATGCAGTTAAATGGAATGTAGCCGATTCAAATAACTGACTTTTTTTCATTGATCAGATTTGAGGCGGTATCCAAAGCCGCGTACGGTTTCTATCATCTGCGATTTAAATGGCTTATCGATTTTGTTTCGAAGATACTTAATGTACACCTCTACGGTATTTGGCAAGATATCTGCATCGTAGTCCCATACGTGTGCAATGATGGACTCTTTGGTGAGAATACGATTTTTATTTCGAAGAAGATATTCAAGTAATCCAAATTCTTTTGTCGTCAATGAGATGGCAGTACCTGCACGAGAGACGGTGAATTCGGCAGTATCGAGCTGCAAGTCATCGGCATGCAGTACTGTTTGCTGCTGTTCGGTTGGACGGCGAAGGAGTGCTCGAACTCGTGCCAAAAGTTCTTCAATAGCAAATGGTTTTACTAAATAATCATCGGCACCAATATCAAGACCATCTGTCTTGTCTTTCGTTCGTCCAAGCGCAGTCAAAAAAAGCACCGGAGTATGAATTTTTTGTTCGCGCATAGCCTTCACTACGCCGATACCATCGTATGCTCCAGGTATCATTCGATCGACTACCATCACGTCGTAGGGTTCGGTTGTTGCCATCGCGTAACCATCGTCACCGTCATAGCAAACATCTACGGCATAACTTTCTTGCTCGAGTGCACGTTTTAGCGCTCGAGCGATTTTGTGTTCATCTTCAATAACAAGTACTCTCATGGTCGCAGTATAATCCAGATTAGCTGATAAAACACTGAAATTTTTTACGCATACTGAGAGGACCAAGCTTCCATATCACGGATTATTGGCATAAGTGATTTACCTTTTGGAGTTAGTTCGTATTCGCAGCGACTAGAGGTTTGTGAATGCAGTTTGCGGATAATGCCTTTATCTTCAAGCGCAAGCAGACGTGCTGACAGTGTTCGGGGATTGATCCCACCGACTAATTCTTGCAATTGGCAAAAACGCACTACCTCACTAGACAAAAAGAAACGTAAAAGTTGAGGGGTCCACTTGTCGCCGATGACGTCCGTCGCAGCTTTCACACATCCGATTTCAACCTGCATGGTAATCATATTTTTACTATACATTATCTAGTAACTGTGGTCAATGTATCTCGTTGCGGACTTAGCTTAAAAATATCTGTACGCAGCGAAGCTCGTCGTAGTATACTCATAAGAGTATGAAAGTAAATATACAGATTGACACAAAAACATTCGTTCGCTTCTGGCTCGTCGTTATAGGCTTTGCTTTGGCATTACTGCTGCTCTATAGTGCACGAACGGGTCTTATTATTGTCGGTACGGCGTTATTCTTGGCGCTGGCACTCAACGGACCCGTAAGCAAGCTGGCAAAATACATGCCGGGCCGGAGCCGAGCTGGTAGTACAGTTATATCATTCATATTGATCATCGCCTTTATTGGCACATTTATGTTCTTGGCTGTTCCGCCTATCGTGCAGCAAACAGCAAAATTCGCTGAAACTGTTCCAACCTTATTCAACAATGCAACCAACAGCTGGCACTCACTTGACAACATAATTGAGCAATATAATCTACGCCCTCAAGTTGATACAACGCTTAACGACCTCCAGGGCAATGCATCAAAATGGGCATCAAATGTTGGCGCCAACATTGCGAGCAGCCTCGGCTCAATAGCTGCGTTATTTGGCGCAACTTTTCTCGTGTTGATTTTATCGATACTGATGCTCATTGAAGGACCAGATTGGATGCAACGAATTTGGAAACTATATCGTGATGAAGACAAGATGCGCCGTCATCAAAATGTCGCCAGTCAAATGCATTCAGTCGTTTCGGGGTATGTAATTGGTCAGCTTACGGTTTCGGCGATTGGTGCAACATTTGCTGGAATTGCAGTATTTGTCATCTCGCTCTTTTTCCAAGAAGTTCCGTCTAACTTGGCGATACCAACGGCTGCGATCACGTTTATATTCTCACTTATTCCAATGTTTGGTGCAACTATAGGCGGAACGCTGATATGTATCCTACTTGGCTTTAATATCATCGCAGCAGCAGTTATTTATTTGATTTACTTTATTGTTTACCAACAGATAGAAAACAATTTAATTTCACCGACTATTCAGGCCAAACGAGTTAGCTTGTCTCCACTTGTGATCCTTAGCTCTGTGACGATTGGATTGTACTTATTTGGTATTGCCGGAGGTATTATTTCTATACCAATTGCCGGATGTGTAAAGGTGTTACTCGAAGACTACTTAGCGTATTCAAAAAAAGAGCGCAAAAAAGAAGAAAAACCAATGCATCGTCTTGCCAAAAAACTAGCAAGTCACAGCGAAGACTAAGTACTGACTTTTCTGAATTAGTTATACTGCCAAACGATACCGTGACCGGAGTCGAGTAAAGTGATGTTGTAGCTTTGCATGAGTTCATCACGTAACTGGTCGGAACGCTCCCATTGCTTCAATTCACGGGCGCGAGTGCGTTCAACAATAGCTTGTTTTGCTTCATCAGGAATATCCGGTGTTGTTTCGAGCAAGTGCAACCCAAGAAGCGAATCGATTGACACAAGTACATCGACAAGCAAATCGTGGTTAATCTTCGTTGGCGCGACTGAAGTTAGCGTTGAAAATAGCTCATCAATCGCGGATAAGGCTCGTGGCGTATTGAGATTATTGTTCAATGCTTCTTTCATTACCCCTAGGACGGCGAGTGAAGGTATATCAGCATCTTCGCTGTCACCACCATGTGTTTGGTGTCTTAGTGCGGCGACGTTGCGCCAATTGTCGAGTCGGTGCTGTGCTGCCTCCATAATTTCCCAACTGAAATTGCCTTCAGTTGCGTAATGCTTAGATAAGACGAGTACTTTAAAAGCATCCATCGTGTAGCCACGTTCGAGAATGTCTTGCAGTGATACGATATTGCCAAGACTTTTACTAATCTTTCGGCCGTCGATCTTTATGTGATTGTTATGGATCCATATATTTGCAAATGGTTGATTAGTTAAGCTTTCAGTTTGAGCAATTTCATTGGTGTGATGGACCGGGATGTGATCTATGCCTCCGGCGTGAATATCAATGCGATCGCCAAGAGTTTGGCGGGCTATGGTTGAGCATTCGAGGTGCCAACCTGGAAAGCCCATACCCCACGGACTATCCCATTGCATATCTCGTGTTTGGTTTGTTGGACTACACTTCCAAATGGCAAAGTCAGTAATGTGTTTTTTCCCAGCGACTGCAACGCGTTTGCCTGCCTCAAGCCCCGCAACATCGAGTCGGGCTAACTTACCATAATCAGATAATTTTGCCGTATCAAAATACAACCCTTCGTCAGGAATACTATATGTAAAACCTTTTTGCTCTAGCTGCTCGGCAAATGCGATCTGCTCATGGATCAAGCTAGTTGCACTGACAAGATGGGTAGGACGTAAAAGATCAAGTAATTCGTATGCTTCATGAGAGGCAATGATGGTATATTTTTTTGCCACGTCCCAGGCAGTGATGCCTTCCCGCGTAGCTCCTTTTTGCATCTTGTCTTCACCGTTATCATCATCACTTGTTAAGTGCCCCACATCAGTAATATTTTGGGTACGAATAACATCATATCCATCAGCAATAAGCGTGCGCTGCAAAACATCCCAATAAATATAGCCAAGCCAGTTACCAATATGTGGCTGGCTGTAAACGGTTAAACCACACGTATAGAATAAAACAGTTCTGGCTGATATTGGCGTGAGAAGTTCAACTTCTCCTGTCATCGTATTATGTAACTTCATAATGAGCTTTCAGCGCTTTATCAGTTGCAGCAAGGAGCTCCCTGCATGTCGCTTCATAATCTTCGTAAATCCGAAAGCCAGCGGCATATGGATGGCCACCGCCACCAAAATAGCCTGCTACCGTTTCTGATATTGGCGAGTTTGATCGTAGTCGTGCGGTTAATTTACCATCTGGATACGTCTTGATAACACACGATAACTCGACATTTTCCACGAGTCGTAATTCGTCTCCTATCAATGCGCCAGGGTTGTATTTATCGGAATACAGCTCAATTTCTTCGAAGGGTACGTGTACGATAGCAAGTTTACCCTCAAGATAATATTCGATACGATTAATGAGTTCACCTTTATAGCGTAATATTTCAGGCGATTTTTTCATAAATTCACGTCGTGCTTCTTCGATCTGAGAAACTTTTGCTCCAAGATCAGTAAGCTCCGCAGCAATTCGATAACTTTCGGCGGTAACCGTTTGTACAGTAAGTCCAAGACTATCCGAAAGCTGGGCTTCGAGCATATGACGAGCAGCCATAGGATTAATTTCCCACTGCGCATGTTTTACTAAATGAAATAACACTTCACTCGTGGAAATCGCGATTTCATGAACATTTGTATGAGTAAAACTGAGCGTACCTTCTGTCGTATGATGGTCAAAGACGAGTATAGGATGAGTGTCAAAGTAGTGTCTCACGCCGCGCGTCTCGAGGACTTTTGAGAGTAAAATATCTGCAGATGTATCGACGATTATTGCTAAATCAGCCGTGGTATCAAATGTTGTTATGACACGATCCCATCCGCTGATGTAGCGTAGGTATTTTGGCGTTTCGACTGGACAGTATAATAGCACGTCTTTGCCTCGATCACCAAGCAGCTCTTCGATGGCTAACGCGCTACCAAGTGAGTCGCCGTCTGGATTCTCAGCTTGGATAACTATGATCTTTTTTGCTGCATCGATGAGTGTAATAGCGGAATCAAACATTATATATCAGTGTAGCAGATTAGAGCGTGCGTCGCCCTTCAAGTGCATGGCCAAGCGTGATTTGATCAGCATATTCTAGATCGACACCGACCGGTAATCCTCTTGCTAATCGGCTCATAGCGACGGAAACACCATTTTCTTCGATATATTTTTGCAAAAATAAGGCAGTAGACTCACCTTCGACAGACGCGTTCGTTGCGATAATTAGCTCAGTAACGCTGTCACGTTTGATGCGTTCAATTAATTCAGGAATACGTAGCTGTTCTGGTCCTATGCCATCAATTGGCGAAATTGCGCCACCGAGCACATGATACGTGCCGTTAAACTGTGCTGTTCGCTCAAGTGCAACAATGTCGAGTGGTTCTTCGACTACCGCAATAATTGTCTTGTCACGGTCAGGATCGCTATAGAGCGTCGATACGTCCTCATCAGCATCGATCAGCGCATACGTTACGGGACAATACTTTACACCGCTATGCAATGCACTGATGGCGCTTGCCAAGTTGTCGGTGTTACTCTGCGATGCACGGAGCAAATAATACGCGTAACGCTCGGCAGTTCGAGCTCCGACACCTGGCAACTGACCAAGCTCTTGAATGAGGTCGGTCAGTGCTTTTGGTAAGATTGATGGTTGTGCCACGTAAAAAGATGAATCCCTGTGACTACATGCCAGGTAGGCTTAGGCCACCCATAAGTGGCTTCATGGTATCTGCAGCAATTTCCTGTGCTTTTGCGAGGCCATCACGTACCGCAATCTCAACCCAATGTTCGAGCTCTTCAATGTCTGCAAGATCCACCATATCAGGATTAATTTTAACGCTGTCGATTTTCAGTTCGCCAGTGACGCGGACAATTACTGCACCATCTCCTGCTTCGACTTCAACAATTTGTTTCTTCAATGTTTTTTGCGCTTTACGAAGTTCATTCAGCATTTTCATCTGATCAAGTGCCATAGTTCCTCCTAGGTTGTTTATACTAGTATACGTTATTTTACAATGTTTTTATAGACATAGAAACGACCCGCATCACTCACTGTATCAGATACAACAATGCGATCAAGCTTGCTGACATACGCAGGATAGACTTGATCAGAAATATAAACAATATTATTATTTACAACCGTTTTTTGCGGCATCTCATTCGTCACGGCAACATTGGTAATATTGCGAGATTTGAGATAGTACGCATAAAACGAACGTACCGATGGATCAAGATGTAATGTGACTACAGAGTTTTTATTCATAGCTAGCGTGCTATCGAGTAACGGTAAGTCACGAGTGAAAGTGGCCGCCGCATCAGAACTATAGTGGTACCCGTATACAAACCGCGTAATATTTGACGCAGATAGAACGGCTATTAACACAGTAAGCGGAATAAGTCCGGCTATGCGTGCATATGGGTTGAGCGGAAACATTCTGTACCAATAGCGAAACAAGTAATCAAAGGCGAACGCGACGAGTAGCATAATTGGTACGAACGTAAGAGTCGATGACATTGAGAACAAAAACAGAGCTGGCAAAAGTAGTATTAGCCACGTCGTAATTATGTAACTTTTAACAGTGTATTTTGCGCTAAATAATCTATATAGCCCCAGAAAAACAAGCAGCATGATACCAAGGCCGTACGCCGGAGCTATGATTTCACTATTAGTAGAATCGACAAAGCCAATATATTGCGCAAGGATATTCTGTAAATGATTGAGAGACGGCGTCACGATTAAGTTGTTGGCACTAATAAAACTTTGAATGACTTCACTTGATTTTGCTATAGCAAGTCCGAGCGGTGTAAACACTACAGCAAATAATAATACCCCAACTAAGAGTGCCCATTTTTCCACTCGAAAAATAATGAAACGTGAGTGTGGATGCACCAGACCAATTACAGTTAATGCAATGATAAAATACCAAGATAACGGCGTGTACATAGCGATTGCAGCGACGACTGCTGTGATAATGAACCACATTGATCGGAACCGAGATGATTGTGTCAGCATCGATGCACACAGTAATACACTGATGCTAAGGAATATATATGTTATACGGGGTGTCCCAAGTTGGGCAAGAAGTAAAAATTGTCCGCAGGCTGTAGCGACTAATGATGTGATCAATGCGACATTCCGTTTGAACCACATACAGAGCACTTGGTACAGCGCTAGTATTGACGCGAAGCCTAAAAGCAAAGAAGGTAATTTAATCGACAGAGTCGAAACGCCAAATAGTTCCGTTGAGCTGCGCTGCAAAAGATGGTACGGCAAGTTTGCCATTTGCTCCGGGTATTTACCTAAAACGGTTCCCCATTGAATTGCCGACGCATTAACAACAGATTGTTGTTCGGATAGACTCAATCCTCCCGGTACATATAGCCCAGCTATGCCAAGTAGTAATAACAATATTACTATAAGAATAATGAAACTGACGACATGACGTTGTCGATAAAAGCTTAGATGAGTTATTTTAAGCCTAGACATAGTATACGAATAAGTATATCACGGCTATGCTGCGTCGTGACGCTTGTCGAGCGACATAAAGCGCAGTCGTTCTGGGTGGAAATATAACTGTACTTTGCCGGTCGGACCATTTCGATGTTTTGCAATGATGAGGTCGGTAATATTCTCAAATTCGGGATTGTCTGGCTCATAGTACCCAGGTCGGTAAATAAACGAAACGATATCAGCATCTTGCTCGATACTTCCTGATTCACGCAGGTCAGAAAGCTGTGGAATTTGCGGACTACGGCTTTCAACTGAACGACTAAGCTGACTCAGCGCAATGACTGGTACGTTTAACTCTCGGGCAATTAGCTTTAGGCCACGCGAGATTTCTGAGACTTCTTGAACGCGGTTACCTTCGGTCCGTCCACTTCCCTGCATTAGCTGCAGGTAGTCAACGATAATGAGTCCCAGGGTATTTTCGTGATTGACTCGTCGTGCTTTTGTGCGCATTTCTAGCACCGACAATCCAGGTTGATCATCGATAAATATGGGGGCTTCAGCCATATCACCCATAGCCTCAGACAGTTTTGAAAAATCATCATCAGACAGATTTCCGGTGCGAATATTCCATGCGTCAACTCCTGATGCATCTGCCAACATGCGATCCACCAACTGCTCCTTGCTCATCTCAAGGCTGAAAAACAGTACTGGCTGCTTTGCAATGGTGGCTACGTTATATGCAAGGTTAGTGACAAACGTTGTCTTTCCCATCGCCGGCCTTGCTGCGAGAATTACAAGGTCCGAACGCTGCAGTCCTGCAGTCATATTGTCAAGATCACGATATCCTGTGCGAATGCCTCGTAGTTGACCTTTGTTTTTGTGCAACTCTTCAAGGCGGTCAAAACTTTCGGTCAGAATACTTTCTAGTTTCGTGACGTCCTGTTTTAATGATTGATCAGATACAGAAAATAGTTCAGCTTCTGCCTTTTCAAGCAGTTCCTGCGTCGTAGTGTCTTCGTCATACCCTAGCTCAGAGATATCTCCACTAGCTTTAATTAACCGCCGACGTACTGCTTTTTGCGCAACTAACTCTGCATATGCACCAGCATGAGCCGACGTCGGAACATAGGTCGTTAACTCCGTTAAATAAGAAGAGCCACCAATTGTTTCCAAATCTTTTTTGCGCTTCAACTCGTCGGTGAGCGTCAACAAGTCGACCGGTCGATGTTTCTCGTAGAGTCGCATCATGGCCGTATAGATTATGCCGTGGCGTTTGTCGTAAAAATCCTGCGAAGTGACATGTTCTGTAATATCCGCCAGCGTTTCATCATCAATCAAAACAGCGCCGAGTAAACTTTTCTCGGCATCCAGACTCTGAGGCGGAACTTTCCCCGCTGCAACTTGTTTATCTGCCATATCTTATACGACGCTTGAGACGTCTACCTCTTCTCCTCCACCCATCATAGCAGCTACGTGCGCCAGCTGACTATTATCAAGCTCCTTCGAGCCTGGGATAATCTCGATTTCAAACTCGGTATCAAAATGATTTTTGAGTATTGTATGCATTGACTGAGACATCCGCGTGGTTTCAAGCTTCTTTTTATAGAATTCTGTTTTTGCGTATATGACGAGTGTGTTGCCGCGCAGCTCGGCGCTACACTTGGTGGCTACTGAATGCAATCCGATACCTTCATCTTTGGCTGCATCGATCACGAGTTGCCAATCAAATGCTTTGGCTGGACCTGTTGCAATGACTGATTTAGCCATCGTTTGGGCTGCAGAACTAACAATGTCGTCAATTGGTTTTTCTTCTATGGCTTTTTGTTCCAGGGCTACGATAGCTGCAACGGATTTTTTTGCGGCTACGGTCGGCTTCGGAGCTGGTGTTTCATTTTGCTGGGTACTTTTTGTCACCGCAACAAGCAGTGCGGCATCAGGTAAGCTGGACTGTCGCACAGCCATAAGACCGTTTACAGTATCAAGCGCGCCTGCATACTTTTGCGGTTCGGCCACGATGCGAGCAATAAGCTGGCTCGCAACGATTGACGGCTGTATGCCCTGGTTTGTAGAGTTACGCAGTAGCGACACAAGCATATCAAAATCTTTTGCGAGCATAGCCTGCAGCAGTTGTTCGATCTGATCCGACGGAGCCAGTCCGAGACTATCCGTGATGGTAGCAACTGTAATAGCGTTGCCGTTCTCAACAGTATTCGCGAGCTGATCAAGTAAACTAACGCTGTCTCTATAACTGCCATCGCTATGCTCTGCGATAAGTTCAAGAGCGTCACTATCAATTAGTAGAGACTCTTTTTTTGCAATCACTGCCAGATTCTTAACAATATTTTCGGTGCTCGCCCTGCGAAAACTATGTCGTTGGGTACGACTAATGATCGTCATCGGGAGCTTGTCAGCATCTGTTGTTGCGAGGATGAATACCACATGCGCTGGGGGTTCCTCTAGTGTCTTGAGCAGTGCGTTAAACGCAGCTTTGGACAGCATATGAACCTCGTCGATAATGTAGACCTTTTTGCTCGCCGAAGACGGTGCGATTTGGACTTTTTCACGTAGGTCGCGGATATCATCGACACCGTTATTTGACGCCGCATCAATTTCGATAATATCTAAGTGTGATGACTCATCAGTATACTCGAGATGATTTATTTCGTGAGCAAGAATACGTGCAATCGAGGTTTTGCCAACTCCTCTGGGTCCGGTAAAAAGGTATGCGTGAGCAACTCTGTCAGTATCAATTGCGCGACGTAACACGGTAGTGACGTGCTCTTGGCCGACAATGTCATCCAACGTCCGCGAACGGTATTTTCGATATAATGCTAGCCCCATTTGATACTATTGTACGCTAGAAATGAGTCATGTTTGTTGTGGTTTATATCGAGCCACCGGCTTCGATGTAATGTTCTCCACAGAGCGAATCGTAAGTTACTTTATCCTCACCATCAATTGCAAGTTGCTTACCGTCAAATACATAGTTGCCATTAACTTTACGCGTATTAAACTCAGCTTGCTTGCCACAAAAGCACATGGTTGGGAGCTTTTCGATAGTATCGGCAATTTCAAATAAGCGTTTGCTTCCAGGCATGAATAAGTTTGTCTGAAAATCGGCTCTTAGACCGTAGCAAATAACAGAAATATTATGAATTTTTGCAAGTCTGTAAAGTTGAGAAATGTTATCGAGTGACAAAAACTGAGCCTCGTCCACTAGCACGCACGAAACGTGTTCCTTTTGTAGCACTGCGTTTTCCAGATTGGTGTCCGCGTTTGCGAGTATATCGGCTTTTCTACTGTGACCGCCACGAGCGACAATCATGTCGTCACCTTTTGTATCAATGCTTGGCTTGATAACGATGATACTGAGTCCACGTTCTTCGTAATTAAAAGCGGTTTTTATGAGTGTATCGCTTTTGCCACTGTTCATAGCACCGTATTTGAAGTGAAATTTTGACATTACCGTTTATTATAACAAAACGACCGTGGCACAAGCTACGGTCGTTTACTACTTAGTCATGCTATATTTCGTGAACTCTTTGGATCTCTTACACTTTGAAGCATAAAAGAAGAGTTACAGCGCTGCTTCGACTGCTGCCCAAACTGCTTCCTGGTTGTCAGTCGGGATAATAATAGTAACTTGGTCGCCAATATTAATCCGGAAGTAGGTTACGCTTGCAAGTAAGATGCGGTATTCACGGCCGTTTGCCTCGACGTAGTACGCGCCATCATGCTGAACAAGCATGCCGATGACCTGAGTACGGTCGACTGGACCGATTTGTTTGTAGATGAAACTCCCATCGTCGGCTATGGTGAGTTTTAATATGTCACCTTCAACAAGCTTCGATTTTGAAGCGTAGTTTGCTGGCACTGGGTATTCTTTGCCGTCTGGACCGGCCATTTTTTGGCCATCAAAAACTCCTTCGACAACTTTGCCGCTAACTTCTTCGCGGCTACTCGATGGAGTGACGACGTTACCGTCATCGCCGATGATGCTAATGAGCAGCTCTGATGCTGCTGCCAGGTTTGTTTCAGCCTCCTGGATAAGCGCCCTAAGTCGCTTGACTTGTTTTTCTGGTATTTCAGACATAATGTTCTCGCAGTTCCTTTGTCTGTTTTTGGTGGTATCACTCCTAGTAATATCAAGATTTGTGTAAAAGGTCAATAGTAGAGAGATTTCCACAAAGATTTTAGGGGTCAAAATTAAATTGTTGTAAAATCAGCCGCGCTGCGGACCACGCCATACTCGGCTGCGCACCAAGGGGCCGGCCATCGATTCCTGATATGCAGCTAGTGCGCGGCTTTCTCTTGTAGGATCGGTGTTTGATCCGGTACGAAGTGCTACCCATAACATATCATCACGATTCTCTTTGGCGTATTTAAACGCCCCAGCTTCTGCCAGAACACCCGTAGTCTCTGGCATATCTTCCCAAGCATCATCTCCGTAGTCCGGCACTAGCTGCTGGCGTCTTAATATCTCATGGTGGAGCATTTGACCAATGTCTGACGCTTCGACGCTCATGAATGAGAGTCTGTCGCTATGCTGCATCATGATATCAAATGGAGCTCGTCCAATTTGTCGTACCGGTGTCCCATCACACAATCCATCTAGGTCATCAACTGCTGTTAAATGACCGTTAGTAACACTTTTCTCGGCACTTTGATTTGCTGCAAATTGTACGCCTACTACCTGGTCGCGTGTTCCTGCAGTAGCTAGTAAGGTACTTGCAACTACGCTACCTCCACCGACAGGTACAAAAAAACGACGCACTTCTGCTTGTCTTGTTCGTTCGAGCACTTCGGCTGCAACAGTTGCATTACCGACAATGGCGTTCATGCTGTCATACGGAGATTGATGATACCATCCATTTTCCCGAGCTACGCGCTCTGCTTCAGCACCGGCTTCAGCTAGCTGACCATCAACGATATAAAGCTCTACTGCTGATCCCCCTACTCTTCTCGTTTGGTGTTGCTTTGACGCAGACATTCCTTCGGGGCCGTAAACCATTAAATATTTTCCTAAGACATTTGCGCTATATGCAGCACCACTTGCGGCGTTGCCAGCGCTTTCCAGTGTAAAGTGTTGATGATTACTTGATGCCAGTGCGTTATACATACCACGCACCTTGAACGAGCCAGTTGGTTGTGTACCTTCATCCTTGACGCCTAGAAGCTGGTTATTCGGCAATAGCGTATCGAAGTGGAGCGGTGTGTTTTGGATTGCACGAGGAAGTCGCTCTCCAGCCTCTCGTATTGTTGCTTTTGTATGTCGTACATTCATTTGATTACACCTATCTTTCCTAATATAAAAACTCGGCCGCGGGGCCGAGTTTGTTGATATTTTTTGTCGTAAATCGTCAACTACTAGCAGCACCGCCCACTTGGGGAGTCAATAATGCTAATAATAATTTGTTGACGTGACATTACATTTACCATACGCTTCAAAAATCAAAAATGCAACAAAAAACACCGCCGAAGCGGTGCTAATTGTAACAAATGTGGTCGTATATGAATGAGTCGACTATGAAAGTTCGACGGTTGCGCCAGCTTCTTCAAGCATCTTTTTGGCAGCGTCAGCGTCGTCTTTAGAAACTTTTTCTTTGACTGGTGATGGTGCGTTGTCAACGATAGCTTTTGCTTCACCAAGACCAAGGCCAGTGAGTTCTTTAACAGCTTTGATAACTGCTACTTTTTGTGCACCAGCGTCTTTTAGTGTGACTGTGTAGTCAGACTTGACGTCTTCTTCAGCACCAGCGTCTGCAGCTGGGCCAGCAACAGCGACTGCAGCTGCTGCAGGCTCTATGCCGTATTCGTCTTTAAGGACGTTCTTTAGTTCGTTCACTTCGAGGACAGTCAATGCTGTCAGTTCTTTTGCAAGTTTAGCTATATCAGCCATAACGTTGCTCCTTATTCTAAATTAAATTTAACTTGTTGCTTTAGCTTCTACACCATCAAGTAGCGCATGAAGGTTGCCAGAAAGTGCGTTTGTCGTGTCATGCAGTGGGCTAAGAAGCTGTGCGATGACTTGAGCGACAAGCTCGTTTTTGCTAGGTAGACCAGCAAGTGCTTTCACTTCGTCGCTGCTGAGGCTCGTACCAAGGTCTGAAAAACCACCAACAAATTCGAGGTGTGGGTGTGTTTTCGCAAACTTGTCGAGTATCTGAGCTGGTGCGACTTCATCGTCTGAGCTAATTGCGTAGAGAAGCTGACCCTGAAGATCTGTTGTATCAGTATCTTTGTAAGTAGGGTAGGCTTTCATCGCAACGCGCACCAGGCGGTTTTTGACAACAGTGATGCTTACGCCAGCTTCACGGGCCATCTTGCGGAGTTCTTGCAAGTCAGCGACGGTTAGGCCGTCATACTTTGCGTACACCGTAAGTTTTGCCGATTCGAGGCGTTCTGACATCTGGGCAACCAAAGCTTGTTTTTTATCGCGAGTAATTGCCATAAAAATCCTTCTGTTTAACTTTGGTAATATCGACCACATTGTTAATGAACGCACCTGAAAATAGTTTCAGATGGACACACCACTTACTTGAGATAAGATATTCATCCTCGGTAGCGTATTAAGTGCAAGTGCACTGCTACTGTCTTTGGGTGATGTCATTAAAAATGATATACAATTCTAGCCTGTAAGTCAATACAATGTATGGACATACAATCAAATATATGATATTGTAACAGACATGTCAGAATTTATCAATCCTTCAGCTGTGGATCCAATTACTCTTACAACAGCTGTTGATCCAAGAAAGACAAATCTTATAGCGACTCGTGCGTCACTATGTCTCGCCGAAGAAATTTTAAACTCTGAAAATATGGGCGTAGATCCAAAGACTGGATTAGCGATAAGCAGAGCTGCTTCACTCGCGGTTACAACAGCATTTGCAAATGGGCGCGAGGCTCACGCGCTTGCATTGGAGAAAGGTCGTCTACCCCTAAACTCTACTTATCCTAGCATGACCTCTGCGATTCGAACATTGTTACAGCCGCGACAAGATGGAGCAGATCGGTTCGGTCTCGAGCTGGGACATGTTTTGGTGGTTGGAGATACTAATAAAACTATGCATTATGCAGGTGGGATGCTCGACGCACGATTTGCAGAGGCAGCTGAAGTAATTAGTGAAGAATTTCCAGGTACGGTTGATTTTATTACAGATGATCTTCCGCCAACGCGAGTCCTTTCGAGCGTTCTTAGAAAGTACCCGTTTGTAAATATAGCAGCGACGAAAACGCCTACCGTTGATATTAGAACTACTGACGATACTAGGGATAAGTTAGATGTATTTCGCCGTAATTTGTATGCAGTTACTAGTCCAGAAGCAAGTTCTATACGAATGCCTCTACCGCTGCAATCCGTTCATGAAATCATGCTACGACTGCTGAAGGATCAGCGAGAACGGCTAGAGACGGAAAACGCTGTTCTCAAAGACGAGGATACCGGCGTATTAGTTACGCCTTTATCAGTAACGCTCGTAGGCCTACAAAGAGCAATTCACAATCCTATAGAAGCTGCTCAATAACACTTGGTTTACTGTAACTAAGCCCTACTCTCTTTAATCTATAATAACTTGACTACCTATTTCTTGAATTAGCCTAAAAGGGCTTGTATCTCTAACTGAATGGCTTCGATAGATTGATCGGCATTAATTGTCGGATATCCATACTTATCTGCAATTTGCTTAAAACCGTCATTAATTTTTGACTGAAAACTATGATCCTTTGACTCAAATGTATCTTTTACAGTTGTTCCACGGCTTTCAATACGCTTGTTTCTTTCTACTTCATTCAACTCTAAAATTATCGTAAAATCTGGATTCATATACTGCTCATCTGTGAATGTTTTGGTAGTTTGTTTTATTAAATCTACTGAAAGACCTTCTGCATACCCTTGGAATACAAGAGTAGAGAGGTAATTCCGGGCGCTCAACACCCACTTGCCCTCAGAGAGTGCTTGTTTCGCTTGTTGCCATATCTCATGTCTAGCAGCTGTAAACAAAAGTAAATTTGTTTCTGGCTCTCTTTCAAGCATTCCGTTTTTGATTATATCTCGCAAGGCGTCAGAGATCGGCGTGCCTGCAGGTTCATGAACTACGAAGCTTTCTGTGCCTTTCGTTTTTTTTAGCCAATCGGCAAGAAGTTCGATTTGTGTGGATTTTCCGGTCCCGTCATTGCCTTCAATGACAATATATTTCCCTCTTTGCTGCATTATTTCATTCCACCGGTGAGACCCTGTATGACAGGCGCGGATACACGTGCATCTTTGAAAGCGCGGGGTAGCATCATTTCAGGGCGCCATGTCTTAATAAGTTCGTCTAAATCATCGGTGTGTTGGTATTTGCCACTCATGCCTTTACGCCCCTCTGCATAGCCACCTTCGACGGGTCCTGTACGATGAAAAATTAGCTGTCCGACACGCTCACCCACCGGTAAAACAACACTTTCGTGCATATTGAGGTTGTAAATTTCCAACGTTATTCGATTGATGTAGCCTGGATCAACCCATCCGGCATCAAAACAAACGGCAACGCCATTTCTGCCCCAACTGGAACGACTTTTGACTTCGCAAGCACCACCATGTGTGCGTATGCCAACAAACTCATGGGTGTGCGCAAGTATTCGCTCACCGGGACTTAAGACGATGATCGGATGTTCCAAAGGTATGTTTGCGAAGGGCTGCTTATTATTTGCTTCGCACCATGCTTTATGACTTACTGCCTCAAGCGGTCCTTTAAAATAGCGTGCGACGTCCGCTTCATCAAACGGGTTATAAACACCCGTTGCTTCAGGATTAAATTCCTGTTTGTAATAATAATGTCCCAGCGTAAAATCGAGACTTGCCTCGGATACGTGCTTTTCGTCAAATGGTACACAAACTATAGTGCCATCATCAATTGCCTGCCGAATTTCGGTATTAGAATATACTCCCATAAACTGGAGCTATTGTAGCATGGTAGAATTAAGATATGAAAGCAATCGTCGTCGCAATAGATCGAAAAAATGGCATCGGAGCCGATAATGATTTGTTGTGGCACAGTGATTTGCCAACCGATCTACAACATTTTAAAGACATCACAACTGGTGGGACAGTCATCATGGGTCGTAAGACATACGAAGGAATTGGCCGCGCTTTGCCAAATCGTGAGAATATCGTTGTGTCTCGGAAGCTACATGACACTCCTGGTGTGATTGTTGTCGACAGTATTGAAAATGCGTATTCGCTCGCTCAACACAATATCTACGTGATCGGCGGTGGTCAAATTTATGCGGCTACGATCGACGACATGGACGAATTATTTGTTACCGAAGTAGATGCAGAATTCCCTAAAGCTACTGTATCCTTCCCCACTATTGATCCGTCTATTTGGCACGAAATATCACGCGAACATCATACGAAAGATGAAAAAAACAAATATAATTTTGATTTCGTTCACTATACCAAGAAGTAAATTGATTAATTAGTATTGACGCCAAGCTGCTGTAGCTGTGCCACTAGCGAATCATAATCAGTAAACAAAATCGGCGTGTAGCCGCATTCGTATGCGGTACTTAGGCTCCGAGGCGTGTCATCGATGAATATAAGTTCTGAGAGTGGCACGCGTAACTCATCGGCAAGTAATCGGAACGCTGCGGGGTCTGGCTTGACCAACCCAGTTTCTGCAGAGATGTGAAACACGTCGAAGTGCTTGTCGAAGCCAGTTTTTCTCAGCTCATCAGCGCGCTCAGTCGAATTATTGCTGAGCAGTCCTATTTTATAACCATTGGTTCTCAAACGATCGACGAGAGAGTGCACTTTAAAATTCGGCATATCTTTCTGAGAATTGCGATTGAAGTCGATTATTTGATCGAGTTTATCCAGTCGATCAATGTCTGTTAGTACGAGTCGCCATAATTCGTTCCACGTAATATCTCCTTTCTGTACAGCTTTGTTATGCGAAAAATATGCAGCATCGTATTCTTCAGCTGTAACATCAAGTAGCTTGAGTGTTTGTTCGCGAATAATAGAACCAACTTCGCCGTTCAGTACCCCACCCCAGTCAAAACCAATCGCCGTATAAGCCATAGCTAGACCGCGATAGGAGCTTTTATTGGTGGATGCGGATCGTACCCCTCGAGTCGGATATCGTCAAAGGTAAATCCATCGATAGTTTTAATGTCTGGATTAAGCCATAGCGTCGGGAGAGCTTTCGGTGTTCGTGAGAGCTGCTCAGTTACCTGGTCGAGGTGATTCAGGTAAATATGCGTGTCTGCAAGCGTATGGACGAACTCGCCTTGCTCAAGCCCTGTGACTTGAGCAACCATTGCTAGGAGCAGCGAATACGAGGCAATATTGAACGGCACGCCGAGAAAGGTGTCAGCGCTGCGTTGGTATAAATGGAGGCTGAGTTTGCCATCTGCAACGTAAAACTGAAACAGACTATGACATGGTGGCAAGCCGCCAATTTGAACGATCTCATCGATTTCCGCAACATTCCAAGCGCTCACGATGATACGCCGTGAATCTGGTGAGGTTTGGATAGTGTTGATTGCCTGTGCAATTTGATCTATATACCCGCCCTTGCCATCCGGCCACTTTCGCCATTGGACACCGTAGACTGGACCCAAATCGCCCCATTTTTTGGCAAATTCGTGATCAGTAGCAATTTTCGAAATAAACGTTTTAATGCCAATTTTCCATTCATCTGAGTCAGCTGATGGGACGGGTAAATTATTTTTTTGGAGATAGGCTTTGTACGGCCACTCATCCCATATATGAACATTATTTTGTGCTAAATATTCGATGTTGCCATTTCCCTGTAAGAACCACAATAATTCGTGTACAACAGAGTTAAAATACAGTTTCTTAGTAGTTACCGCAGGAAAGCCTTCGGCAAGATTGTAGCGAACTTGTCGGCCAAATACGCTTTTAGTTCCCGTACCTGTTCGGTCAGTCTTGATATTGCCGTTATCAAGTATGTCTTGCAGTAAATCTAAGTATTGACGCATATTGTATGTCCTTTCACTAAATAATATCGTAAATTACGTTTTATTGATACGGACGCAGTTCCGTGTAAAAAAATTGACCCTCCGCTTTTTCGAAAGGCCAATTGTTTTAACTTTACCAATATCAACTATGAAACGACGTTTTCAACTTTAATGCTTGGACCCATAGTAGTTGTCATGTTTGTCGATTTGACGTAGCTACCTTTAAGTGAGCTAGGTTTCTGTGCCTGGAGGCTGTCAAAGAATGCTTTTGCATTTTGTTCGAGCTTTTCAACACCAAATGATACTTTACCGATAGAAAGGTGTACGATAGCTTGTTTGTCGACGCGGTATTCTACCTTTCCAGCTTTTGCTTCCGAGACGGCTTTGGCAACGTCAGTTGCAACAGTACCACTTTTTGGGTTTGGCATCAGACCGCGAGGACCGAGGGCACGTGCATATTTTCCAAGTTTTGGCATGTATGCAGGAGTAGCGACAAGGATATCGAAGTTCATTTCTTCACGATCAAGTTGCTTTAGAAATTCCTCGTCACCAACGACATCAGCACCGGCTTTTTTAGCAGCATCGTGTTCTGACTCCGGAGCAAAGACTGCCACACGGATGTCTTTACCAGTTCCAGCAGGAAGGCTGACGGTTGCACGGATATTCTGATCAGCTTGACGAGGATCAACGCCAAGACGGACATGTAGTTCGACACTTGCATCAAACTTCGCAGGATTAGTTTCAGTGGCGAGCTTAAGAGCATCAGATAATGCGTATACAGTCTCTTTTTCGATCTTAGCAGCCATTGTTTGGTAGTTCTTACCACGACGTGCAAGACGAGCACGGGTTACAGGCTTTGGACCTTTTTTCAAGTGCGCTTCACCGTCGTCAGAAAGAGGAGTTGTGTCGCCAGCTTCTTTGCGCGCTTCTTTTTCTTCTTTTTCTTCGGCTTCTTTAAGCGCCTTTTCTGAACGCTTACCAGCTTTAGCCGGAGCAGCAGATTTGGTTTCGTGCTTCTCGGCACCAGCGATTGCTGCTTCTATCTCGGCAATCGTGTTTTTCTCGCTAACCTCAAGTTTGAGCTCTTGCGCTTTTTCAAGTAATTCGGCTTTTTTTGCCATACTATTGTGATCCTTTCTGTGGTGCAAGCGACGTTTCACGGTCTCCCAACATTGATATATATACCTGTACTGTGACAAAAAAAGCTCAATTTGTCAATCATGACAAGATTAGAAAATGCCGGGCGCTGCTATGCGGTGGTATGATAGTAAGGTCAATAAAGCAATGGAGGATAATAGTATGCTGTGGACAATTGTTGGAATTTTAGTTATTTTGTGGCTTCTAGGGTTTATTGCACATATTGGTGGCGCATTAATTCACCTAATATTAGTGGTCGCTGCGATCGTTTTTATATACAATTTAGTCACTCGCGGCCGCAAAAGAGTATAAACGCCTCATCGTGTCATAAAACACCGTAGTGACTCTCAGCGGTGTTTTATTTTTTGAAGATCCATATCTGTCAAATTGCGCACACTTGCTCAAACGGGTATACTTGTACAAATGGGTACGTTTACGACAGTTATTGCATCAAATCGGCTTCCGGTGAGCGTTAGCAAGATTGATGGGAAGCTTTCATATGAAGCAAGTAACGGCGGACTCGCTACCGCGATGGCTTCACTAGATATACATGACAAAATATGGGTTGGTTGGCCAGGCATCGATAGTGATGAGCTAACCGAAGAAGACAAACACGATATAACAGCAGAGCTTGAAAAGCGTGGGTGCTATCCGGTATTCCTCACCAAGGAGCAAACAGCGCTATATTATGAAGGCTATGCGAACGACACGATTTGGCCACTTTTTCATTACTTCCAGTCGTTAGCGCGCTACGACGAAAAATATTGGCAAGCTTACAAAGATGCCAATCAACTATTTTCTGAAGTTCTCAGCAGTGTGTCTGCCCCTGATGCTAAAGTATGGATACACGATTATCATTTGATGCTTCTACCCCAAATCTTACGCGAGCAAATGCCGCGGTTATCGATCGGTTTTTTTCTCCACATTCCCTTTCCATCTTTTGAAATTTTTCGCTTACTTCCTGAGCGAAAAGAAATACTGCGCGGGTTACTTGGTTCGGATTTGATCGGATTTCATATATATGATTATGGCCGCCACTTTATTAGTAGTAGTCGCCGACTGCTTGGTAAGACGGTCAATGGTGATATGATCGAACACAATGATCGGCTTATCAAGATCGCTGCTTTCCCTATCGGGATTGATTATGACAAATTTCGGCGTCAACTCGAGACGAAAGAAACAAAAACTGCCATTAAATCGCTTGAGAACTCATATAAAGGTCAAAAGTTAATTTTATCAGTTGATAGGCTTGATTATTCAAAGGGTATTATCGAACGGCTCGAATCATTTGCGGCATTGCTAAAGGAATATCCGAATTACATCGGTCAAGTGAAGTTACTGATGATAGCCGTTCCTTCACGAACCGAAGTATACGCCTACAAAAAACTGCGTGATCAAATTGAAAAAACCGTCAGTCGTATCAATGGTACCTATGGAACGGTCGGCTGGGCGCCTATATCCTACCAGTTTCAAAACCGTCCATTTGCTGAAATCGTCGCATTATTTGCACGTGCAGATATTGCGCTCGTGACTCCAATACGCGACGGGATGAACCTTGTGGCAAAGGAATATGTTGCTGCGAAGAAAAAGCCCGAAGGCGTGCTTATATTGAGCGAAATGGCTGGCGCTATCGATGAACTTCCTGAAGCAATTACCATCAATCCCAACAACGTATCGTCCATAAAAAATGCAATTATTACTGCGCTTGAGATGCCAAAAAAAGAACAGTATCGTCGCATCGATGCCATGCAAAGACGCTTAAAAATTGCTACGGTTCAAAATTGGGGTTCTGAATTCATCAGTAGTTTGTCTCATTCGGTACACAATCATGATTCTCGCTATAAAAAGCGTCTGTTGCCTGCCGAAAAGAGACGTATTGTCACCCGGTTTGAGTCTGCACAAAAGCGGTTAATTATTTTGGATTATGATGGTACTTTAAAGAGTTTCGTTAAAGTTCCAACCGCACTCGCTGGCGCGCCAACACTCCGGACAAGACGCGTAATCCGAGCTTTGTCTGAAGATCCTAACAATGTGGTGGCTATTGTGAGCGGTAGACCACGAAAAGCTTTAACTCGATGGTTTGGTGGGGTAAATGTCGTCCTTGCTGCTGAACACGGCGCATGGACGCGTTATGATAAAAAATGGCAAAAAATTGATAATCGTAGTTTTGCTGAAGATAAAAAGCAGATTCGTAAATTTATGCAGCAATACACTGAACGAACAAGTGGATCGGAAATAGAAGAAAAAGATTACGCACTTGTTTGGCACTATATTAACGTCGAACCAGACTTAGCATTCAAGCGCGTTCATGAACTGCAGCGCGAGCTTCGGCATGCATTTGAAAATCAAGACATATCTATTGACGAAGGTCACAACATTATCGAAGTAAAACCAAAATCAATCTCGAAAGGTACTGTGGTAAAAGAGTTACTGCGGCGTTTCCCATCAGACTTTGTGCTATGTGCCGGAGATGATAATACAGACGAAGACATGTTTGCGGTACTCGATGACGATATTTATACGACGATCAAGATTGGAGGTGGTGATACAAAAGCACGTTATCAGCTTGAAAACGTCAGCCAGACACTCGACTTACTGAACAAGCTCGCACCCGAATCGACGAGAGCATTTAGCGACTTAACAAACCAGTTGCCAGACGCGAAAGGTATCGTACGTCGTCTATTGGGTATCGGTCGCTCACCGCGCGACAAATAAATGCGTATTATTCTTTGCTATAGCGACTAAGTATGTTTCTCAGCTGTACGAACAGCTCACTCTCTTCACGCTTTGTGTGATTAAACCCATATACGAGTGCTCCTATGATAGCTGCTGTTGGTAAACCGATCTTCAGTGCTGTATCAACACGACGACGTATTTCTTCATCATCTTTTAGAGCATTTGCTTTTTCAGGCAATGATTTCACATAGAGGCCTATGTCATCAGTCATTTTACGCATTGTCTCGGGAGATAGTTTCTGGGTGGACGTCGAGTCTTTATCCATATAGCAACAGTATACTACGTCATCACGAGCAAAAAAATAGCACCTTGACTACAAGGCGCTATGATTTTGAGTATACTTTTTTCTATTCAGTAACTTCGACACCCATGCTTCGAGCTGAGCCTGCAATAGTTTTGACTGCTCCTTCGAGGCTGATAGCGTTGAGTTGTTCCATCTTACTCTCAGCAATCTCTTCGAGCTGCTTGCGAGTGATTTTGCCAACTTTGTCAGAGTGTGGCTTTGCGCTTCCCTTTTTGATACCGATTTTTTCACGAATTGCATCGTCGACTGGTTGACCGAGACTCTTCCATGCAAATGTTCGATCTTCAAATACTTGGATGTGGACGATAACGTCTTTGCCCATGTCGGCTTTTGTGGCATCGTTAAATGGATTGATGAAGTCCATCATATTGAGACCCCATTGTCCGAGTGTTGAACCAACAGGAGGCCCTGCAGTTGCGCGACCAGCTGGAATGCGTAGTTTTAAATTACCGATGACTTTTTTTGCCATGTTGAATGATTTCCTTTACAAAGATTACTGCTAAATTGTTGAAGCTATTTCGCAGTGCGTAACTATGCGATTATAGCAGATAACGGCTCGAACGTCTAGTTTAAACCGTGTGTAGCTTCTCGTAATGTCTTTTCTATGAAAGCTAAACGCTCCTCAGGAGTTTCAATTCCTCTTTCGAACCTGTCCGCTAGTTCTGCCTCAGCAATTGCTTGTGCAGCTAAAGCTTGCTGAGACATTCTGCGACGCTCTCTCAAGTCTATAATTTCACCACTACATCCTCTTACGTTCTTTAGTGAATTAGAATAAGACCCCGGATCCTTTTGAGCCATATTAGACTTTTGTCACCTGCAGTGCGTCGAGCTCGACTGGTGTATCGCGGCCAAACATCGAGACCATGACTTTGAGTTTTCCTTTTGCGGTATCGATTTCAGATACTGCACCGTCAAAACCTTTGAATGGCCCATCGGTGATTGAGACAACTTCGCCTTCTTTGAAGTCGATGTGGTGCTTTGGATCTTCGACGCCCATACGTTTTTTGATTTTGGCGATTTCTTTGTCTGAAACTGGCGTAGGATCAGAACCACTACCGACAAATCCTGTGACGCCTGGCGTGTTACGGACGATAAACCACGTCTCTTCGGTAAGTTTCATTTCGATAAGTACGTAACCTTGGAAGATTTTGCTTTCAACGACTTTTCTTTTGCCGTTTTTGATCTGGATTTGCTTCTCTTTTGGCACCATTACATCAAAAATTTTGTCTGCCATATCCACAGCGTTGATACGCTGACGGACGCTGTCAGCAACTTTCTCTTCGTAGCCGCTGTAGGTGTGTACCGCGTACCATTGTCGGCTTGAGTCATATCGGTTCGTTGTCATAATGTTCCTTATTTAATGCTTATTTTAGTAATAGTTCAAATAGTAATTTAAATCCAGCATCGAGCAGCAAAATGAAGACGACGAAAAATGCTGAAAATGCCAGTACGGCAAATGTCAAACTCCATGTTGCGCGGCGATCTGGCCAGCGAACTTGACGAAGCTCTTGCCAGGCACCGACGAAATAGCCAATAAACGCGGCAAATGGATTGCGCTTTTTTGGTGTATCTGAAGATTTCGCTGCTGCGGTCTTGGGGACGGCAGTTTTTTTGCGACTCGTAGGGCTCGCGGTGACGGTAGATGAGTCACTTGCCTTGATGCGAGTCACGGTTTTGTCTGATGACGAAGCTTTCTTGACCACGCTAATGTTTCTCCCAATTTAAAAGTCTGCTTCGAGGCAGACTGTCAATACTACTGTAGCGCATAGATGCCGTGTGCGTCAAGCGAGCGTACTAATCTTCTGTTTCTTTTACCGGCAGGGCAAAGCTGAAGGTAGAGCCGTGGTTAAGCCTCGAGACTACATTGATCGAACAACCAAGTTTCTTAGCCAGCTTTTCTGCGACGTATAAACCGAGGCCTGTACCACCTGTTTCACGAGTACGATAATCTTCAGAACGATAAAATTTATCAAATATTTTTTTCTGATCAGCTTTACTAATTCCTATACCTGTATCTGAAACGCTAAAGTTGATGAGACCATCTTTCTGACCGATCTTAAGTGTAATGCTTCCCTTTTTCGTATATTTAATAGCATTCGTGATGAAGTTTTGTAATAATTCATGCAGGTACAATCGGCTTGCAAATACATGCTCGATCGTTGCACCTAACTCGAGTTCAAGGTGTAGGCCTTTTTTCTTTGCTTCATGTGTATAGTCAGCATGGAGCTCATGTGCCAGCTCCATGACGTCTATATCTTCTGCCTCATCTGCTACACCTCGCTCAGCTCGCGACAATGTACTAAGGTCATTAACCATTCTCGCGAGAAACAGCACTTGCTCGTGTGCCATGGTCATCGAACTCGCCACAACAGTTGTTTTTGCTGGATCTCTTTCGAAGATAACTCGAGCATTATCGATCGAACCTTCAGCTATAGCAATAGGAGTACGTAATTCATGGCTAACAACACTAATAAATTCATCACGTTCTTCTTCAAGACTTTTTGCTTTTGTCACATCCCGAAAAATTAATAGGTAGCCGTCGTCTTCGACATTATCAGCATCACGATTATAGGTACTTCGAATTGGCGTATACGTTATTTCGAGGCGTAACTTTTCAGCACCAATCATAATTGAGTATTCATCGCTGATTACCAATGACGACGCTTGGTGCAAAAGCTTGCTGATTGTCACCGTGCTTCCTTCAGAGTCTATGATTGGCGCGACCGCATCAATTGGTCGATTGTATACACTCACATTGGTGTCAACGAGGCTGGCAAATGCTGCGTTGTACACTTGTATATTTCCATACCGATCAGTACTGACGATTGCATCAGCAAGATTATTAACGAGCGTTAACATTCGTTCTTTTTGAATATCGGTATCAAGCCGACTTTTGATGATTTCTTCTCGATCGTATTCTCTAATCCGGTTAAGTAATACTGCTGATAGCCCGACCATCCCTGTCGATATAACACCAGCAATCGTAGCCCCGATATCCTGAAACCGACTTGGATCACTCGCGACACTAAGAGTTAAGGCAGTTAGTAGGAGTATGAAACTAACAAAAAACCCAATATATGAAAAATAGATATAACTTGCGAGATAGAGTAGCGCCCAGCAGCTGATGAAAGCAACACTAAATCCCGAAATCGCTACAATATAACAGATTGCAAATACATGCTGCATACCCAAATACGTAAGCATCCGTAGTTTTGATCTTGCAGGAAACATATACTGCAAGACGCCCGAAGCCGACCAAGCTATCATCAAGACCATCAATGCTGCAAAACCACTGTACCCATTTGACTTGATAACGCCAAACTCTATTAGTAAACCGTATAGAGTTAGAACGAGTGGTGAAAACAACGCAATAGAACGCATCACTGCCATAGTTCGTTTTTCATAATTGTATCGCCCGTCGAGCATTAGCGTTATTATACGTCAGCGTATGACGCGACGTCTATACTAGAGTATTGTAGGTGAAAGTGAGCGCAGTTCTCGCCGATAAGCTTTAAAATTTGGCTCAATACTACGAACTATTTCCCAAAAATGTGAACTATGATTCATTTCTACGGTGTGCGCGAGTTCATGCAGCAGCACATAATCAATGATTTCATATGAAAGCGTCATAAGTGCGATATTCAAACTAATTGTTCCGCTGGTACTGCAACTCCCCCATCTTGAACTCGCATGTGAAAACCGTACCTGACTGTACGAAAATCCATGTTTCTGTGCAAGAAACGCAAGTCGCTTTGGTAGATAACTTTTTGCTTCACGGCGTAGCGCACTCAGGATAGCTTCATGAATTTCGGTACGGACCGAACTCTCATCTACATTGTGATGCTTTGGAAGCATCACAATAATGCGCTGACCATCTCGTTTTACCGCGAGTCGCGATGATTCAACAATACTAAGTGAATGACTTTTACCTACCTGCATCCCGTTGAAATATGATTGTTTTGTATCAGCAGCATACAGCTCTCGTATTGCAGAGCGAGACGCTGCAATAAATCGTTTTGCCATGAATAATGGAGCATATTTGGGCATGCTTATTCTGAGTAGCCCATTTGGAGCAATGCTTAGCTTCATCCCTTTACTAAGGCTATTTCGACGTATTGTTATATCGCCAAATTCTTCGTCGCGGATGGTTGCCATAGTCGATTATCCGATGCTATCGAACGACTATACTTTGTCCAGATAGCCTCACAGGAGGCGTCGATTGAGTCGATATTTCGGTTCGGGGTGCCGACAAATGCTTTAGTACTATTTTAGCCTGACTGGCGTAGGTGTGCTTTCCACTGATAACGACTGGTTTTTCGGTTTCATGCGGTGCGCTAAAACGTTTTAATAACTTTTCAAAATCTACCCCGCGCTTGTCTTTACTGCGTGCTAGTCGTTGGTACGCAGTGTCGGGATCCGTTTGTACCCATACAAACATTGGTATATAGCCAGCATCTCTGAAGCCTTTCGCAAGCTCTACACGTTGTTGCCGAGACGAAGTTTCTGCCTCGAGTACAACTGACATATTGGTTTTTAATAATTCATTAAGTTGACTATGCAGTAGTACAACAGCAGCGTCTGTATCATACGAAAGAGGCAAAATATCATCGATACTCACGTAGGGCGCATTGAACGTGTCAGCAAACTTCTTGGCAAAAAAAGTTTTGCCGCTTCCTGGAATACCCACCATGATAATCGCGTGTGGCTTGTGCAAGCTCAATGATTTCATATATGACAGTATAGCAAATATATGTGCATATGTACTACACCGTCGAATCTTGTCCTAGCTCAAGTAATGTTGCAACCAGTTGGTCTCTGTTGAGGTGTTTGGTTTCAATAGCATTGTGCTGGGCAATGACATATCCTTGAATAATTTGTTTGAGATACTCAGCATCTTTTCGCCACAAATAGGTAATTTCATAGTGATCTGTCGAATTCATTACGCGTGTAGAAATGATAAGCGATCCAAATAGTGGGCCAATACTCGATGTCACGCTCAAGATGTCTTCAATTCGCGTGGTAATGCATTGAGATGACCAGATGAAACTACGCTTCGTGATGGTGACTTTTGTTCGGTCAACGACAACTGAATCAGGGAAAAGATTTGCCGGCATAATAACAGTTTTTACGCCCGCTAATATTTCATGAGAACGCTGCACGACACCCTCAATATTAGGTACGGGTGTCGTCTGGATTCTATTGCTTAGGTTTTCTACTTTTCGACCAAATAATATTAGATCAGGACTTTTTGGCTTGAGTACTTGCACGTCTTTTTTTAAAAAGTCTTTTGTAGCATCGAGTGTGCGAGTGGCTAAGTGACCTAATTTGCGGCTTTGGCCGAGGAGACGTTCGTAGGTTGGTATTCGGCGTGGTGTTGCGTCATCCATCGCCTTGTCTGATGGCTTGACTGCGTTAGGTTCATTCATGCGCCGATACCTCCGTTACACTATTTGTAGTATACCACTCGCGATGCTCTTTCACTATGAAATAATTACTCGCTCCATTCAAGAATTTGGAACAAAATAAGAGGCACTTTCGTGCCTCTTATGTGAGGAAGACTTGCACCAACAGATGTGACCTACGAACTAAATAACTGAGCTGTAACTGAACTTTTTAACTTGATCGGTCACACATAATGATAATGTGCTGTATCACTTGATCTTCCACGTACGACTATATATAGGTCGTTTACGTTCGTCAACACTTTTTTATACAATTTTAGTAAATACTTTATTGACCTATTATAGCTTTAAGCTCGTTTACATGTTCCTTAAAAGAGATCGCGCCAGCTGGGGTCACTCTGATAAATGTTTTGGGATACCGTCCGCTCGTCGATTTTTTGATTGTAATGAAATCACTGTCAGAGAGTGTGGTGAGATGTTTTGATATCGTCGAGTCAGTAAGTTCAAGCGTATCTTTAATATATTTGAATTCTATCCATGACGAAGCGCATGTCATCGCCATGATTTTTAGACGATCTGGGTTATGTAAAACTTTATGCAACATCCCTGTTGGCCTTACGCAAGTAGAGGATATAAGCAATCAATGCTGTTAATGTCGGCAAGCCAAACAAGTACGCTAATGTTGGAGTCGCGCCAAAAGCACCTACACTGAGTCCGTAATTTGATGCAAAACTAATCGCTGCAAAAATAACGAATGCTATCAGTGGGTGTCGCAACCGAGTCATTCTGCCTGTCCGTAACATCGTGTCCATTGGTCGTGCGATAATCAAAAACGGTACAATATACAACAAGGCATAGATACTCGCCAAGTTTGCTGGCAAACATGCGAGTGCAGCCCATGCAATAGCCGATAACTCAACATTCAAAATAAGATCAGCTTCATCTTTAGTTTGACAAGAGAGTTCTTTTACAGTGTTGAGGTCTTTAGTACTATTCTTTACCATTTCAAGTTCCTTGTTTATTGCTGTGATCAATATATATTATACTTTCCATTATTGCAAGTAGTTTCTATAAATTACGTCTACGTATTGAAATTATCAGGTTATGCTCGCTTGAGTAGCAGCTCGAAATACTCCGTACCGCCAAATGGGATTTTTTGTTTGACGTGCCGAGTGCCTTCGAGGGTGTCGGCAGAGTGCACGGTGAATGAACCATAAAAATCATTGATCTCATCGGTTGCCTTTGTCAGAAAACGTTTTTTCTCGATGTCGTCAAAGAGTGCCAGCTGACTCTTATTTGATGGTTCGATGCCGTAAACATACAGCCCCATCGTGCGCACGACCATATGTTTGGGACGATGTTCAAACAGTCGTGATACCCGCTCCCAGATATCTTGATTGGTATAAAAGGTAGTTTTAAATTTCTTTTTATCACTCCAGCCACCGCCAGTACTAAATGAGACCCAGACGCAGACGCCCCGGGCTTCGACGCCTCGGTACCTGAGCTTCATGCCAGTTGTTTCAGTCAGAAAGTGCAAGCACGAACGTAGGTAGTCGTCGTCGTTTGTCGGATTTTTGACAACCCATTGGCGCCCGACCATACCCATCGACGTCTGTACGTCATCGACTTCGTAGCCACGGAGTCGATAATACCAATGTGAACCGTTGATACTCTTGAATACTTGGCGCTTTAAAACGTTTTCATTGGCGCGCAAAAAATCGATCGGCGTCTTGATACCGTGAGCTCTGAGTCGTGCGCCGTAGCCGTCGGCGATGCCGGTGATATCTTCAAGCTCCATCGATCGATAGACGCTGACGAGGTTTTTGTGGCTAATCGTATCGAGTCCATCGGGCTTGTGCAGCCCTGCGGCAGTTTTGGCTAAAAAGCGGTTTGGGCCGATGCCGACATTGATGCGCATGTAGTCGCCCATCGCATCATAGACGCGCTGCTTTATCTCGTAACCGATATCTTCGAGCGACCTGCCCTTTCGCACATGCTGGGTGCCATGAAAATCGATAATGCCTTCATCGATTGACTTCATTTTGATGCGGTCTGAGTAGTCCTGCATGATCTTGATCAGATTTTGATACATCCAGGTGTATTTACTCGGGTCTGTTTCCAGCATGACAAAGTCCGGGCATAGCGCCATAGCTTCGGTTCGGCGTACGCCGACTTTGATCCCGAGCGCTTTTGCCTCGTAGCTCGCGGCAATCACGCAGCATTCCTTGGAGAGCCTATTTGTCACGCCCATTGGTTTGCCGCGTAGATTTGGCCAGGCCTGCTGCTCGGCGGAGGCAAATGCACTATTGAGATCGATGTGCATGATGAGCGGTTCTTCTTCGTTAAATCCGTAGTTCATGACGCGCTCTCTGGGATCATCGACACCAGCATCCACGACAATTTCTCTGCATCGAACTCCAGCCGGTAGCTATTTGCCCCGTCCGTCATGTGGTAGACGTGAATCATCCGCTTGCCTTGTACTGTGGGATGGCGTAGCGACAGCTCGGTAAACTCGATGTCTCGTCCTCCGTAGCGCATACGGTGCGGCATCGAGGCTTTGCTGACGTCGCCGGTAGATTTGTAGGCAACGATCACGCTAACTCGTTGATTGATGTCGATCGTCGGATTCATTACCAGCCTACTTTCATGAGTGCGCGCCTCGTCAAAATAAAGTCTCGCATGCGCGCTTCGAGTACCGAGCTGATATGGACAGGTGGCGTGGTCTTGCGTGGTGTTTGTATGTATTCAAAGGTTGGGTCTGTTCGTGTCTTCATAAGAGTCTCCATAAGGTTTAAAAAACAAAAACAACTAGGACGCAGGTCGTAGCTGATAACGGATTTTAGTTGTATGGAGCTGCCTGATAGGTTGTACCACCGTTTGATACTGGCCGTGACAGGAAGCTAATTGTATATGAAGACGCGCAGGGACCGGAGTGTGGTTGTCTACCTATAATTGTACACTTTTTTGGTGTGATTTCTAACTATAACTTGCCAATGTATGGTAATTTTTATAATTTAAAAAAGACTCCCGATGGAATCTCCTATCACTTAAAGCTGTATGCTCACCCAGAAGGATGAGCATACAGCTCGTACTACTTCTGGGTGAGGGATGGGTCAGTGCTCGATCGCTCGGATCGTATCACACGGAAAGGGCTGGTGGCACGAGGTGCACATACTGCCGTAACGGTCGAGGATGTTGTGGTGCCCGATGTACATGATGATCCTCCACCATCGAGGCTTGATGTCCTTTGCCTTCAGCTCCTTGTGAAGCTTCCTGATGGCCAATTCCGCTGAACTGTCACATTCTGATGACATATGATCACCACCTTTCAGTCATCAAAGAGGAGTATACTACAATACTTTTTTCATTAAAAGCAATTTATCGAATTATTGTGTTTTTTAGGATAGGCTATAGGCTGCTATTAGCTCAAAAGGTGTTTCAAATACACCTCTGGATTGCTCAAAAAATCCCGAGAAAGTTTTACGTGATCGATATCGTCGTATTTAGTATGTTGTATGCCACTCTCAGAAAGCTGGTATATTGTCGCGTCTGGAAATGCTAAGAGTATTGGCGAATGCGTTGCGATGATGAACTGAGAACCCTGCTGGGTGAGCCTCTGGATTTCGACCATGAGCGTCAAAATACGCTGCGGTGAAAAGGCTGCTTCTGGCTCGTCAAAAATGAAAAGTCCTGGGCGAAAGCTGCTGAGTATCGAAAGAAAAGCTTCGCCGTGTGATTGCTCGTGCAGTGATTTACCATTAAACTTGAGGTCGACTGAATTTGAATAATTTGCCGTCGTATAGAAGCTCTCTGCTCTAAGGAAATACCCATACGTTTCTTTTCGTGCTCCACGCACGAGTGTTATGTTTTCATGAAGTGACGAGGTAGTATCGACTGAGCTAAACGAATAATTCTTCGTGCCACCTTCGGCATTAAAACCCGCCGCGACTGCGATCGCTTCGATGATCGTCGACTTACCAGAGCCATTTTCCCCAACCAAAAACGTTACTGGGTTCGTGAAGTGCAAAGATTCAATAGCTAAAACCGCTGGGATCGAAAACGGATATGCGCTCGAATCAGATTCGTCGAGTTTTATCTGGCGGATAAAGTTCTCTGTCATTTGTTTATGATACCAAAAGTTTTTAGTTATACACGAAGTGCGGTTACTATATCTCGGTATGAAAGAACCTCGCTAGATGCGGGATTCTCCCATGATCTAGCGGGGTGGTCTCGACATCTCAGTCGAGGTTGAACAAGCCGTGGCGCGTCCCTGCGTTGTAGAATCCTGAGACGATCTGCCCATAGAAGAGCGCTGTGAACTCGTAGACAGTTCCGCCCCCGCTGATCACGGAATTCGCAATCCACAAGTACCTCTTGAACGTGACGTGGCTTGCCGGTGTAGTGAGCGTGAACGGTAGACGCTTATAGTGTGCTTCATCAGGCTCGTCGAAGTTGAGGAGCTGAAGCTCTTGCATCAGATCTAACATGCGCGGGTTACGAGGCCCGTTCACAATCGTGAACTCGCTCACGGGAACGGGAACGACGAGACCGGTTCTGCGAATGGTAAGAGCGGGCATGTTGCCGCCTTTCTGGTACGCCATCAGTCCTGGCAATGTGGACGTAGTCTGCATTGCTGCAGCCACCTCATGGAGAGGATTTAGGGATATTGAAACACAAAAACGCTTTAATGTCAATTTTATAGATAAATTAAAAAAATGAAATCAATTCTGCGGATCGGCCTAGCTTGGCAAACGAGCTTATAATTACAGTTGCTTTATAAAACTAACAAGTTCTGGAAAATCTTGTCTTACAAAATGATCGGGGGCAGATAGGAGATTGAATTCCGCAGACGATAAGTCGTTTTGGTACTTTTTCAATTCGGACTGCGATACCACTGGATCGTCCGTCCCGTTAAAGAAGACGAGTTTTCCGGCTTGCCTAGAAAGCTTCTCGGTCAGATTTGTTATTTTAAAATCAGTAAGATCTTCTTCGCTTTCGTCATCATACGGTGCTGCGATAAGAATGGTGGCTTTAATTTTGAACGGAATTATATTCTCTGATAGATACTTTGCTAAGAATATTGCTCCCAGTGAATGGCCAATAAGAATACAGTTATCTGAAAATAAATTACTTATGTGATCAAGCCATGCTGCCCACTCGCTATATCTAGCATTTGTACTATTAGGCATTTTGGGTAACAAAACTTGATATTCGCTACCAAGTTTGTCTTGGAGTAATTCCTTCCACATAGGCGTGTAAGCTAAACGATCTAAATCAACTATCTTTTCAGATAGTGATTTTAAATACGTATCATACTGCTGAAACGTTGTGCCGCCATGAATAATGATGACTTGCTGCATAGTTATATCATACCAATAGACATGGTTGAGAGGCCACATCTGTATCACATCTTTGCCGGAAAATATGGACCATTTCAATACAAAGTCTATCTTAAAAATTATTGTATAAGATTAAAGAAAGTTAACAATACATTACCAGGTTCAATCGCGTCATTAATATTCTCTGATGTTTTTTGTTTAGTTTTGTGTTTTTTAATCATAAACGTATATCTATTTTTATATTCTGCCACACAAGACCGTTGTTATCGGTATATGCTAAACCATCTTTTTCAAAACCTACTGACTCGTTTAGATTGGCTACTGCAATGTTGTCGACGAGGTGGCGAGAGTAAATAGTATCTAAGTGCAAAGTGTTCTTTATGTAGTTAATGGCCGCTTGCATGACGGACTTGCCGATACCTTTGCCGCGGTAGTCGGGATTACCAATCATGATATGGATGCTTGGTGGACGCACGTTATGATTTTCCTCTAGCTCAATCCAAACGACGCCGATCGTCATGTCGTCGACAACGATCATTCGAGTTATTTGTTTTTGCTGCTTTTCAAACTTGATAAACTCACCTATGATCGCTGTTTCGCTTTCTGTCGTGGAAGGTGCAATCTCATGCTCGGCATTTCCCATACTGAGTAAGGTGGCGTGGCCCTCCGGCCTTTGGAACCAGCTTAACGCAAAGGGCACATCCCTATCTATGTCGGGCGGTAAAAGTCGAATACTAGGATTATCGGTTTGCATATTGTGCTTATATTCTATTATTATACGTATGATTGATTTTTCGAGTATACCACTTTACATCTAGGACAAGATTATACGAATACAAGTAGCACAATCTGATAATAATTACAGCCGGAACAGCAGCAACCCAAAACCACCAATAAGAAACGTCCAACTGTGAATCTTTTTAAACTTAATACACCATTAGTGTGGGAAGTCACTGGATCGATTTATGTCATAAGTGCCTTGGCTGCATTCTATCCCCTCTGCCGTAACGTGAAAAGATCGCCTGCATTGGATATGCGAAACGAATAAGAATTTAGTGTAATAAGATATCTAATACGTTAGTATTTTTCGTAATGTGATTGTAGATATTAATGCATTGAATAGCAAAACAATTGATAATATTATTGCAAAGGATATGATTTTCAGCAAACCTACCGACAATGCTGATATTTCTACTGCACCCAAGATCGAGTATCCTAACCAGTAAGATGTACTTGATTTGCTGTACGCGTTGAATGAGTTATTCGTATATCGTATGAATGTAAATAATAAAGCGTACACAACTAACCATGCTAAGAATGAAAAAAATATTAAACCGATATTACCATCTCTCCATAAATTACTTATGTTGATTGCAAGTACCAATATGACTGCTGATAATACGCTGCCATAGACGGAAATAATTATATAAGCATGCTTTGGTAGTCGTTGCTCTCTAAGTAAAGAGCGCTTTTTTTCAATATCTCGAAGCTCTTCATAAGTTTTTGCATGCGGATACAATTCAGCAATATCTGTATTGTTACGAAACTTTCGAGGCTGGCTATATTCATTGACATCTGTTGTGCTAAGATTATTGGCATTAGCATAGTTTTCAGAATCAGAATTGAGTATTTGCCTACTATTCATCTGGTATTATTCATCATAATTATAACGTTGGTGTAATTATAGCATATCCGTATTTTTCGATGGGTCATGCAATGTATATAGTATGTCAACAAAAGACATCGTATCTAAAATTCTTACTGCCTAGCAGGAGAATATGAAATATCAAGTTAATTTTACGTCTCATTCAGAAAAGCTAGGAAGCCTCTCTTCTAAACTGCTACTTGCTGGAGCACAACGATTTACCGGCAATGTCGAAACAGTTCATAGTACAGTTATCCTACATTATCGATCTACAAATCATAGATTAAATGATTAGTGATTTTATTAGCAGCCCTATTGGACGATCTTAGAACTTTAGTAAAGCAATAATTCGCCCCTCTAGGAACTTATAAGAAATATCTTTTACACTATCACGATGCATAGTATTTGAAATAATCTCTAAACCTTTGTCTTCGAACGGCTTAAAACTTTCAGGTAGAATATTTACAAGT